>JACKQG010000104.1_pt1 | contig 114402 bp, 77 predicted proteins | sample 8237621 | NCBI WGS metagenome assembly JACKQG01 (sample SAMN15677084, study PRJNA649215) | marine metagenome | biome: marine; feature: Black Sea; material: saline water; isolation source: suspended particulate matter (SPM) from the Black Sea western gyre | collected 2013-06-09/2013-06-10... | reverse complement strand
GTCCAAGGTGTTGTACTACTTGGAGAAGGTGTCGGTGTAGTTAAAGTAGTTAAATCTGTTGCACTAATATCACCACTTGTATTTAATGTTGCCATTACTATCTTAACAGGCTCTATATCTTCTATATTAGTAGCTTCATAAGTATGAGAGAATGTACCACCCTCGCTAGGAGAAGGCTGATTCATTATACCATTAACATTACAAGCAATTAACCAAGCAGAAGTACCATCTACTTCAATAGCATAGTCATAGAATGCTTGAGTAAGAGAGCTTATCACAATGTTGTTAACTACAGAGCCGTCTCTATAGAACTTAAATGTGTGACTTGTAGCACTCTCATATTCCCATACGATAGCAGCATCAAAGTCAGATAATTCTAATGTTCCAAAAGTTTCAGGTTGATTAGATAATCCGATAATATACATATCGTTAGCTTCAGTTAAACTTGGTAATATATTAGCCTCAATATAAGCCTTCTCTACTACAAATCTCTCGCCATCTGCTACAGTTCCGTTTAAGTGAACTACCGAGCCATCATCCATAGTATCTGCATCAATCATTGCAGTTGTTCCTGAAACGTGGCTAAATCCACTAATAGCTGTTACAGGTGCAGTTAAGTTAGTTACCACCAAAGTCAAAGTTCCTGTAGAACTACCATAAGAGTTTGTTCTTACAACACTTATAGTGTATGTATCACTTGGGTTATTATCGTAATCATCTAATACTTCAGGTGCTGTACCGTTTAAGTGAATACCATTTACATCGATAGTTAAACCACTATTATCTGTGTCTATAATAGAAGTAATATAAGACGCATCTGAAGGGTGTAGTTGAATATTTACAGCACTTAATTCATTAACTGTTACTGTATTATCACTAAAAGCAGAAGGTGCTAAATCATCCGTCTTCTTACAGCTTGTAACTAAAATTAAAGGGAGAGAAATAATCAGGAATATGCTAATTGGTTTCATTTTTCTTCGTCAGGAAAAGGTTCAAATTTTAATTAAAAGCACTAATTTTTGTATTAGTCAGGATATTATATGCCTGCACAGTATACCTGGTCAAGTAAAATGTGTTTTTTGTAAAATGCAGAGAATTGTACTACTAGTTATTCTCTTTTATCAATTATTTGTCTATAATCACTTTCAATACAATTGATTAATTTGTTTGCCTCTGAATGTTGACTGTTACGGGCTGATAAGGGGGTAGCTGCATTGATATTAGTCTCAGTGCAGATCAATTTCTGTAATTTATGAGCTGTAGATCTGTTTGTAAAGTTTGTAGGACCGGTAAACCCTTTTGACGTATTTTTTGGTTTCCTTAAAAGGAATTTGTTCAACAAAGGCATCGAGTGATTTTCCAGGCCAGCGGTTGAGCCATTTACTCATATTCTGTGGGCCGGCATTATAACTTCCTGCAGTATAAATCAATTCAGATTTGAAAAGATTTGCCAGTTTGCCCAGGTAAAACGTTCCAAGTTTAGCATTAAGTTCAGGCTTAAAAATATCTTCTCTGGCATTCAGTTTTATTTTCTTCATTTTGGCAACAGCTTTTGCTGTGGCCGGCATCAGTTGCATCAAACCCATTGCCTTGGCAGATGATAAAGCTTGGGGATCAAAATGGCTTTCCTCCCGCATGATAGCGAGGGCGAAATAAGGATCAATTCCGGCTTGATTTGCAAAGCTTTTCAATTTTGACCAGTAAGGACGAGGATAGGCTAGTTCCCAGAGTGGATATTCACCAACTTCAAGTGAAATCATGCGCGGCAGATAATAATTGGCCACTATCCTGAGCATTGCATGATGTTCACCCCTGCGGTGCAGCAGATGACTTACATGCCAGTTTCGTGTGCTGTTTTTATAACGCCCCAAACCGGCAAACAATTCCCTCAGAGCCTGTTCAGGTTCTGCAATGTCAAAAAGAAATTCTGTTCTCTGTAGCAGCATTTTGGTTTCTTTACTGACGGCTTCATTTGGTTTCACGTAGAGCTTTGCTTTGCGTGATTTGAGTATTGTAGCAACATTGTCGGGAACATCTTCTGAAGCAATCAGGCGCATTCCATAATAGGTGTTTGGCTGGTGAAGAATTAGCTTTTTGAAACTTTTCTGAGCAAGATCCGGACGTCCTATATCCTGATATAATTTACCCTGCCAGTAGAGTAATTTTGCCCGCAATTCAGAATTGTAAATTCTTGTTTTTAGTCCAAGCTTCAAAAATTTGAGGGCCTTGTTTGTGTTGTTTTGCTGCTGATGCGACCAGGCCAGCTCCCAAGCTGATTTTGCTGCGAGGCTGTGCCTCGGGAAATTGTTCAATAAGCGCTGCCACCAGAATTGTGCTTTTTTAATTTTAGAATCTCGTTTGTAGCGCAGGGCAAAAGTATCAAATAAAACCGGTAGTTGTTTGGCTTTGGCATCAAGTCTTTCAAGTTTGTAAATATAACTTTTGGCAGCAGCAATGTTTTTGCGTTTTATATATGAAAGTGCAGTCCAATAGTACTGTGATTCTTTGGGTAACGACCAAATTTTTGAGAGTTGAGCTTTTGTATGTAATTTAATGATTCTAGCATAATATCTTTCTGCAAAAAGGGCTTTCAGATATGCTTCACCAAGATTATTCTTTCTCTTGATGCTCCGAATATTTCTGAGTTGCGGAAGATGTTTTATCAGATATTTGTTCAGACCAAGACGAGCTAAAGTTCGGACACGATTCTTGACCTCAACTGCTGTCATGTTTTTGAAGTCACTTGAGGACAGATTATTGTGAGACAAGCGTGCAGTTTTTTCATCATCAGGAAACTGCCAGCCTAAAACACGATATTTATGATCCGGTTTTATGCCCTTTAATTTTGCACCACGGAGATAGATTGCGTGTATTTTGTAATCTTTAAGAAACCAACTGTAGTTTTTTCGAGTATTATGGAGCAGCGGGAATATAAAACGTGTTTCTTGATCTGAACGGTATTCTTTGTGTATTATTTTGCGCAGAGAACTGAGGTAAGAATCCCTCTCAGAAAATGTCAACAGTTTATTGATAGTGTGCACGGCCTCGTGTTTTTTGCCGGACTTCAGTAAAATGCGAAATTTTTGAAATGTCCAAGCGTCTTTTCCTTCTGCTTCCGGAGTTAGTTCCAGACTTTTCAGGGCAGCTTTGAAATTATTTAACTGCAGTTGGCATTTGGCGTTCAAGATGCGTGAACGGCTCCATAAGCCGTTGTTTTGCCAGTCCGAGGGGGATGGCAAAGATTTTAGATGTTTGATAAGTACAGGACACTCCTCCTTTTCATATAGATATTTGTATGACTGCCAGGATGATATTTTATGTGCATTTGCAGTTCCGGCTGTAAAAAATAAAACCGCAAAGAGCAGAACTCTAAGTGCCGGACTGAACAACAATCTGGTTAATATTTTTTGAGCAAATCCGGTGATAGTCAGGATGGAGAAAACACTCTGCAACATGATTTTATTAAGGTGGTATAGTTGGTGCTACAATATTTAGAATGCATCAAGTTAATTTTGCACCCAGGATTCCCAAAATACAAGAGCAAAAATCCTGCCGGAGCACTTCATCATCTTTTATTTGAAGGAAAATATTAAATGAGTACTGAAGTAAATCAACCTGAGGAGATAGTTTCTGTGAAACAAAAAAAAGAAAACTTGACAGACTCAGATAATTCTGTACCTCTTCAGCCCTTGATATTGGGGCAAGATCCAAAAAACATTAAAGCTGTAAAATCTCTTCCTTATGATTTTGGTGCAGAAACCTATGATGTTTACCGCAATCCCAAGAATCCTTTTATGGTTGGAATAGTTGCGGCAGAAACAGAAAAAATTGAGTTGGATCCTGTCAAGACTCAAAGTCTTTTTCAACAACTTGAAAAAAAATCACCGTATTCTCTGGAATATCCGCTAAATATTTCGGCTCACCGCAAGAGGAAACTCTCGGCAACTGCAGAAAAAATTAAGGCCGATGCAGATTCTGAAACTGAATTTAATGTCAATGAAAGTAAATTGAAAAATGCCTCTGCAGAATATTTGCCCAAAGAAAAACTTAAAGAAAACAAACGGAAACTGCAGGTATATATTCAGGGGTTCTTTAGTCATGTTTTGAAAAGTCTAGGAGATGAATCAGGTGGTCTTGCTGTGATCATCAATGAGATTGTTCCCCTATTTGTAAAATACCAAATTCGTGTGCGCTTTTATCAGGCATTCAGGCAAATCCGGAGCATGGATGATTTAATTGCAGTCCTGGAAAAGATCAGTAATGATTCTGAATTGGAAAATTTTGAACTATTCTGCAGCGCACTATTTGTGTTTTACAGTTCCCAAAGGGCATAGCAGCATGAGAGAAATATTAAGTATTTGTCTCACAAGTCCTTAAATCAAAATTCTGGTAAATTCGAAGGCAACTAAAAAACTCACTGGCTCTAAGTTGTGGATTGTGAAGCTTCTTTCCTGTATTTTAAACTTTCAGCGGATAACGGTTTTGTGCAAAAGAATCAGTTGTTATTTTAACTAATATTATAACATTTATGCGGCCTACCTTCATTGAAGTAAGTCTTGAAAATTTAAGACATAATCTACAGTTAATCCAAAAACATACTGAAAACCGACCAGTTATGGCTGTAGTAAAGTCAAATGCATACGGCCATGGTTTAATCAGAGTAGCAAAATTTTATGAAGAACTTGCAGTGGACTGCCTGGGAGTGGCTTTGCTGGAAGAAGGAATTTTATTACGCAAGTCAGGAATAAGCCTCCCGATTGTTGTCTTTGGTGGAGTACTGACAAATCAGATTTCGGAGTATCTGAAATGGAATTTAGAGTTTTTTCTCTCTTCATCTGAAAATATACGCGAGCTTGAAAGAATTTGTGAAGCTTGCGAACAGCAGGCAGTAGTTCATCTGAAACTGGACAGTGGAATGGGCAGGGTCGGCTGCATTGCAGAAGATTCTGCAGGATTTATTGAGAAAGCAGTATTCTCAAAACACATTTTTGTGAAAGGAGTTTGTTCTCATTTGGCCTGTGCAGATGATCCCGAAGATCCAATGACAGTAGAGCAGTTGGAAAGGTTTTTGGATGCGGTCTCGGTTTTCGAACGGCTTGGGGTGCGGGTGCCTATTCGGCATTTGGCAAATTCAGGTGGAGTACTTTATTTTCCACAAACACATTTGGATCTTGTCCGTCCAGGAATATTACTCTATGGAGTATATCCGGAACCAGACAGTCCACATTTACTGGATGTTCGTCCTGCACTTCAGTTGAAATCTCAGGTTTCTTTTCATAAATCTGTGCCAAATGGTTTTACTGTTAGTTATGGTGCAACCTGGACTTCAACCAAAAGAGCAGAAATTGCTACAGTACCACTGGGTTATGGTGACGGTTATCGGCGTGCATTTTCAAATCGTGGTGAGGTTTTGATTGGAGGAAAACGTCAGGCAATTGTGGGACGGGTTTGCATGGACCAGTTTATGGTTAAATCAAAAAATGTTAGGTCTGAAGCCGGTACTGAGGTGCTTTTGATTGGTGAACAGGATGGACAAAGCATCACAGTAGAAGAAATGTCTGCATGGGCAGAAACAATCCCCTATGAAATATTAACTAACCTGAATGAGCGAATACCAAGAATTTATACAAATAAATAAACGCAGGATTATACTTGCATTCTTTGAGCTAAACCGCTATTTTTCTAAGTATAGTTAAGTAAATAGTGTGAAAAAACAGACTAGGCGTCAAAATTAATCTTAATAAAATAGTTTGTTTTATCAGCAGATTAAATGATCTAATACATTGACGAGGAGGCAACAATGGATGGAGGCATATTAGCAACTATGACTGCTATTCTTAATATTTTATGGGTTTTACCAATTGGATATTTTACGGTAATGGACGTAGTGAAGCGTTGATTACTTGATTTTATGATTTTGGAAGCCTTTATTAATCTGCTTTTATCAGACATTCAATTCTAGCAGTATCATCCTCGTAAGCCAGAACTCTATAGCGTTTGCCGCAGCGCTCAAATGCACTAAGTTTCAATTCTTCCGAATTTCGTGCCTTGACATAAAGAACAACAGGTTTTGAGGCACAGGAACTTATCAGCCAGAATGACATCAAAAAAATAAAAATCCATTTTCGTTTCATTTGATCTTTCCTTCTACCGATTCCTTGGAATATCGTTTTATAAAATCAAAATAGAGTTTAACAGTGTTTGCTTTAGTGGCGAGTGTATTTGCTGAGCAGGCAAATCTATCATGGCTGAGTTTTATCGTGCCCAGCGATTATAACGGGTTAAATCATAAGCAACTCTGTCCCAGGCCAGTAAACGCGCTTCAATTTCGTCAAAATATGAGTCAGTTACATTGTCTGCAAGCCTGCCGTACTCCATCCTTCGTAGTAATGAATGTTTAAGAAAACCTTTATCAGTGATTATTCCTATCAAAGAACCCTCTTTGATAAGAGCCATAGATTCTTTTTTCTGCAGTAAACTAGTACCAAGTGCAGAGTATTCCGCCTTGAGTCCCATTAAATCAACGAAGGTAGGCATCAAATCAAGTTGAGAAGATACAATCTCTATCTCCTTTGCTTTGAGTAAGGCAGGTGCATAAAAGATCAGGGGTATTCTAAATCTTGCTAAAAACCCACCACTTTGAAAATGAGCTAAGACATGATCTGCAGTGATTACAAATATTGTGTTTTTATACCAGTTCTCTTTTTTTGCTTTGGAAAAGAATTCACCGATTGCCCAGTCTGTATAATTTAATGAATTCAGGTAGCCTCCCTCTTGTGTTTCATGATGTGGGAAACGGTTAAAAGGAGCCTGCAGTTTTGGAAACGGTGTGTGATCTGTGCTGAGGCTGATGAAGGCCAGGAAAGGTGTGTTCAGCTTATTTATCTTTTCCAAGCTGAAGATCAAAGTTTCATAGTCCCAACCGAGGTCACGATTCCTTTCTTCAGCTAAATAGTCCAAAAGTAACGGCATATCTTCTTTACCGTAATATTCTCCAAATCCGCTGGAACCGGCAATAGCCCGTGCCAGGAATGACTCTCGAAGTGTACTGTTGACAAATATTGTCGAAATTCCATTATGCTCTGCCAGAGCAGCTATTTTTGTGTAAGTTGCCGAAAGATTAGTAATTGCAGGTAGACCAAGAATAGACGGTAATCCAGTCAGTACAGACTGCGCACCGTCAATGCTGCGTTGGCCGTGAGCATAAAAACGGTTGAACTTCCAGCCTTCAGTACTCAGTTTGTCTAAATTTGGTGTGATTTTGTAATTATTTCCACCAAAACTGTCAAGATAACGCGGTGTCAGGCTCTCCACAAAAAGTACTACTAAATTATATTGTTTTGCTGAATCCGGAATATTTATTTGAGTGAGCGGAAAGGGCTGCTGCCAAAAGTCCTGAGGCAGCTTTAAAGTTTTAACAATTTCTGCTTCAGAAAGAGCTAGACGTTCGACCGGTGTAGACAAACTTGAATGGGAAGCAGAAAAAACTCCATTCAAAACCAGATTCCCAAAACTGCTGTTTCCCGAAGAATATGCATGTACGATCGCCAAAGGTTTCATGCCTACTCCACCTCTGCCTGCAACTCCAACTAAAACAAAAAGTAAGAGAAATTTAATCCAGTGGAAACGTACTGGTTGTAATCTAATAGAAACAAGTTTTAACCAGAAAAATGATGCTGAACCAATCAGCCCCAGCCAGACGGCAAAATAAATTGGGTTGGCCGTAACCTCTTTGAGCAGGTAATTAATGTCATTTGCTAAAAAAAGTAACTCGTTAGTTAAATGACGTTTTACAAAACTAAAATAAACAAGATCTCCAATCAGTAAAGTTCCCTCTGCTACAAAAATAAAAAAGACCAGCATAGATAGTAAAACATGCCACCAAAGTGAACTGGCCCAACGAAAAGGTAGTGCAAGCAAGAGCAGTGGTATTCCACTAAAAACCAGCAGTGAGGCCAGATCAAAACGTAGACCATAAATAAAGGCTAGACAAATATCTCCAAATGTCAGTGTACTGAAGTTTTCATAGTGAGCACTGATTACTCCTAGTCTGGCCAGTAGAAAGATAGACAGTCCAATCAGTAGATATAAAAATATTTTATAAAATATACTCATTATTAACAGATTTTGATCTAATGTTATGAGTTGTTCTTGTTTAATGATGATGCTAAAATTACACCTGAATTCACAGTCAAGTTAGAGCTTTGCTACATAAAACTCAAGAATAAAGCTCTGTTGTGTTAACAGAGTTGAAGACGCAGGAGTTACTGCAGTGAAAACTAAATGTTTTTGAGATACTATTTTGGCACAGCAGTACAGTAAGTTGTTTTATTATTAGAAGCAAAAACCAACTCATATTATTAAAAATCTTGAATTCTCAGGTCTATTTGTAGTTTTAATTACTAATTAAGAGAATTCAGTGCAGAATAACGTTGACTGATTGCTAGTATCAGGTTAAATTTATGGTTTAACTTTTTTCAAGTAACCCATCCTCTTGATGGAAAATAACGACATGTCACAAAATCAATTAACAGCAAATACTCGAAGCAGCAAAGGAAAAACTGCCAATCAAAAACTACGTCAATCCGGAAAAATACCAGCAGTACTTTATGGCCCACGCGGCAATATATTGTTGGAGATGGAAGAAGAATCAACTAGACATCTGCTAGAAAAAATGTCCGGGCTGCATGAACTGGTGTCAATTGCGGTTGCAGACTCTGCCAGTGGAGATAATTGGACTGCACAGGTTTTGCTGAGGGAAATTCAGAAACATCCTTTCAAGCACAAGTTGACTCACTTAGACTTTTGGGAACTGCCTGAAGCAGAACCGCAAAATGTGAGAATACCTATAAGTGTAATTGGTGAATCGCGGGGTGTTAAAAGCGGCGGCGTACTGCAGATGGTTGTCCGTGAAATACCAGTAAAATGTTTACCTGCAAATATACCTTCCTTAATAGAAATAGATTCTTCAGCTTTGGAGATAGGAGATTCCGTAAGAATTCAGGATGTTACACTGCCAGGAAATGTTACTCTCAGTACTGATGAAAACTATGCGGTGATTTCCATCGTTGGCCGAGCTAAAGAAGAAGAAGAAACAGTTGATGGAGCAGATGAAGGCGAAGAAGATTCTGCAGATGAGGAAAAAACTGAAGAAGAATGAATCCTGACATATTTTGAAACAAATTAAGGGCGGATATGAAACTGGTTGCCGGTTTAGGAAATCCAGGCAAAGAGTATGAAGGTACACCGCACAATATTGGTTTTCAGGTTGTCGATTTATTACTTGAAGAGTTGGGTCTCACCGGATTTCAGCAAAAGTTTCACAGCAAGTTGTGCAGGACGACTATTAAAGGTGAAGCCTGTATATTTATTAAACCTCAGACATACATGAACAGGAGTGGTCTGGCACTTGCGGAATGTGCTGGATTCTATAAAATTCCTGTTGAAAATATTGTGATTATTTCTGATGATCTTGATTTGCAGCCGGGAAGAGCCCGTTTGCGAAATGGAGGTGGACACGGTGGTCATAATGGTTTGCGTTCTATCATCGAGTCTTTAGGAAATAGCAGTTTTCGTAGAGTACGATGCGGCATTGGCAGACCTGCTGGTAAAAAAGATGTTGTAGGTCATGTTTTAGGAAAATGGTCTAGGGCGGAAGAGAAGCTTGTGCGTAGTGTGATTGATGTAGTACTTGAAGAATTAATCAGGTTTTTGGAAACTTCGCAATTTGAGAATTCATCATTTTCTGCTCCGGAACTTTCAAAAAGTCATTCATAACAGCTGAACAAAACACTCATAAGTTTCTTGAATCGAATGGCACTGGAAGTTGGCATAGTTGGTTTACCGAATGTTGGAAAGTCTACGCTTTTTAGTGCATTGACAAAGGTGCAGGCGGAAGCTGCAAACTATCCATTTTGTACGATTGATCCGAACGTAGGAATTGTACCTGTACGTGATTCCAGAATGCAGCGTTTGACGGATTTAGTGACACCTGACAAGATTGTTCCGGCAACTTTGCAGGTAGTGGATATTGCCGGACTGGTCAAGGGGGCAAGTCAGGGAGAGGGTTTAGGAAACCAGTTTCTCAGTCACATTCGGCAAGTACATGCACTGGCACATGTGGTGAGGTGTTTTTCCGATGAAAACATAGTACATGTGGACGGAAACCTAGATCCGATAAGTGATGTCGAAATCATTCAGACAGAATTGATCTTATCTGATTTGGAACAGGTTGAGCGTAAAGTGGAACGTCTTCAGCGTCAACTGAAGGCAAACCGTGCTTTAGCGGCAGATTTGCCAGTATTTGAACGAATGCTGACAAATTTAGGTGAAGGAAAATTGGCGCTGTCATTGGATTTAAATGCAGATGAAAAAAAGAAGTTGGGAGAGTTAAATCTGCTGACTTTGAAACCCTATCTCTACATTGCAAATGTTTCTGAAGAGGGTCTTCAGATTCCTGATGTTTACGAAAAACAACTTCGGGAACTTGCAGAGGAAGAGGGTGTTGAGGTGATTCCGATTTGTGCACAGGTGGAAGCAGAACTTTCTGAAATGGAAGAACAAGAATACCAGTTTTTCCTGCAGGAACTGGGTATTGACAGTTCCGGACTTGACAGGTTAACACATTCAGGATACCAGCTGTTGGATCAGATAACTTTCTTTACAGCGGGCAAGCAGGAACTGCGGGCTTGGGAGATTCAACAAGGTTCAACTGCTCCTCAAGCTGCAGGTAAAATACATACCGATTTTGAGAAAGGCTTCATCCGTGCCGAAGTTTTTCATTATGATGACATAGACCAGTTGGGTTCTGAGTCATCTGTCAAGGAAGCCGGACGTTGGCGCCTTGAAGGCAGGGACTACGTAGTGCAGGATGGTGATGTCATGCATTTTCGTTTTAATGTTTAGCATGTGTTTTGAACAACATGCGTTGACATGCAAAGGAATGAACCTTTGCTGTTTCCTTGTTCACTCTGGTGAACTTATTGACAAAATTCAATAATCCGAAAGGAAGATAAATGATAGGATATGAACTAATATTCATCACAGCACCAACCCTCTCTGAGGAAGATATGTCTGCTGTTTTGAAAAATATTAAAAAAAGTCTCATCGAATCAGGTGGTGAACTTTTTCATGAGTATGTATGGGGACGCCGAAGATTAGCCTACGAAATTGCAGGCCATGATTTTGGAGTTTATCATGCTTGGTACTTCACAGGTACAGGATCAACTGTAGACGAGTTACAGCGGCAATTTGGTTATTCTGATGATATTTTACGTCATCAGATTGTAAAAACAACTGACATTGATACAGAAGCAGCATTTTTACAAAGTTTAATACCTCCTAAGGAAGAAACTGAGGAGAAAGAAAAAGATCAAAAATCTGCTGCTGAAGAAAGCAAACCTGCAGAAACTGAGGAGAAAGAAAAGGATCAGCCTGCAGAAAATGAAGTTAAAACTGATGAAACTGAATCCGAGCTTAAGAAAGAAGATATTGCTGATGATGTTGAAGAAGTAAAATCTGAATCTGTAGAAGCTTGAAATACAGTTACTTTCAAAAAAACCAGGTATTGCACCAAACTCTGATAAAAAATAATTTATGTTAAAAAAACGAAAAAGATCACATTTACGCCGAAAACGTATACCTACCAGTATATTGTTGCGCAGTAAACGAAAATCCTGTCCATTCAAAGAAGCCGGTATTGACCGTATTGATTATAAAGATGTTGAAATGCTCAAAAACTATGTGACTCAAGGTGGAAAAATTATTCCGAGTCGAATTTCCGGGGTTTGTGCACCAAATCAAAGGAAACTAAAATTAGCAATTCGGCGTGCTCGTAATCTGGCATTACTTTCTCCAATGAAGGGCTATGTACCTCAGCAAGTTATTGTCGAAAACAGATTTACAAGACGCACAAATAGCGGTCCAACCAGATAAAGAATTGGGCTTATAACAAAAATTGCATCAAAAAGATTACTAATAATATAAGGAAATACCGTGAAGTTAATATTAACTGAAGATGTTCCCAATTTAGGTTCGTTGGGAGATACAATAGAGGTGAAGCCCGGTTACGGCCGGAATTACCTGTTGCCACAGGGTATGGCGCTTTTAGCTACTGGGAAAGTGTCTAAAGAATTACGTCATCGTCTGCAGCATCTGGAAAAGCTGCGTGAAGGGAAAATCTCTTTTGCACATGAGCAGGCCGAAAAACTTAAAGCTCTAAAGCTTGAGATTGTTCGCAAGGCTGGTCCAAGTGGAAAATTGTTTGGTTCTGTCACAAGTCGGGATCTGACTGAATTGCTGAAAGAGCAGGATTTTGATTTTGAACGACGTGTTGTTCAATTAAATTCTTCCATCCGAAACGTTGGCACACATGAATTTATAGTGCGTGTTCATACAGAAGTTTCAGTAACCATGCAGGTCAAAGTAGTTGGAGAGACTGATGAAGCAGAAGCTGCAGCAACTACTTTAGCAGAAACTACGGAAGAAAATGCTGACGAAACAATTGACAGTGATGAGCAAGAAGCACTTGCAGAACAAGAGCAAGCTTGAACATGCAAGTTGAAGGGCATTGGTTGTTTACAGACCTCAGCCTTTGCCTTTAAGTTTATTATATTATTGTTTCGAAGAAAACTGCTACCTCTCTTCTGATTCCTGATTCCTGTCTACATTACTGGTGTGTCAATGCAGTCTTCCAAAAAAATTTCTGACAAATCAAAGTTTTCCGGCAGGTCAAAAACAATGCAATCGCAAAACGTTGATCTTGGGGAATTGCTACCCCATGACAAGATGGCAGAACAAGCTGTTCTGGGTGCTGTAATCATTCAGAATTCAGTCCTCTCACAGATTTTGGATGTCCTCACTCCAGACGATTTTTTCTCTCCCGCCAATAAGTATATTTTTGAAGCCATGCAGGAAATGGCTGCCAAAGAACCTCCGGTACCAATTGATGAATTGACCCTCCTCAGTCAGTTGGAATCCAAACAACAGCTTGAACAAACAGGTGGTGTAGATTATTTGAACGAGTTGTCCCAGAAGACCCCTGTTGCAGAAAATGCTGAGAGTTATGCTCAAATAGTGCGGGAAAAGGGTCAATTGCGTGACATTATCCTTACCGCACACGAAGTGGCAAGGCGAGGACAGGAAGAAAATTCAGATAATATTTCTGATTTTATCGCAGAGGCAACTGACCGATTACAGTCAATCGATGCAAGAACACGTTTGAAAAGTTATTCTCATCTTAAAGAAGTTCTTGCTACAAATTTTGAACTGCTGGAAAAAATATCTGAATCTCCGGAAAATGTGACTGGTGTTCCAACCGGTTTTACTGAATTGGATGACCTGACTAGAGGATTGCAAAAGGGAGATCTGATTATTCTTGCTGCTCGACCTTCGATGGGAAAAACTGCACTTGCCATAAACATGGCAATCTATGCTGCTGTCCATGCTCAAATTCCAGCACTTATTTTTAGCCTGGAAATGCCAAAAGAGCATATTGCAATGCGCTTGATTTGCAGTGAAGCAAAAGTAAACAACAGGAAATTAATGATTGGTGATTTGGACCAAGCTGACTGGGATAAACTCATGGAGGGAACTACACGCATGATGGAGGCACCTTTGTTAATAGATGATCGGTCTGCAGTCAGTCCCAATTATATCAGACAGGTAATTCGTCAGGCGAAAAAGGAATTTCCCGCACTGGGCATGGTTGTTGTGGATTATGTGCAACTGATGCAGAGCAATATGCGGAATCCTTCACGTGAACAGGAAATTTCCGAAATTTCACGCTCTTTAAAAGCAATTGCAAAAGAGTTTTCCCTGCCGATGGTTGTGCTGTCACAGTTAAATCGTGGCTTGGAGAGACGTACAGAAAAACGGCCAATGATGTCAGATTTGAGAGAATCCGGTGCTTTGGAACAGGATGCTGATTTGATTCTCTTCATATATCGTGACGAGGTTTACAATGAGGAGACTGAAGATAAAGGTATTGCAGAAATAAGTATTGCAAAACATCGTAATGGTGAAATTGGCATGAAGCGTCTGGCATTTATAGGGCAATATACAAAATTTGCTAATTTGGCTTTAGGCACTGGAAGTCAGACAACATAACATGTTGACTCAGAAAGTATCTGTTTTGACTGATGTAGACTAGAGAAGTTCAATTTTACCATCTGCAGACTGGGGATTATGATAATTCTGCTGCTGATGTCTGAAGATATATTAGAAATTATTTTGGATAATATTCAGTTACAAGATTTGCTGAAAAAAAGAAACTGATGCAAAACATAGAAGAACTGAAGCAATATCTGGCAGAATTGACAGATGAGTCAGCCTTGATTGCAAAGACTGTTGTAGCAGCACCTGGCTGTATTCCCACACCTTGTTTCCCAGAAGTTATTGCTGAAATATTAGGGGTGTTGGCAGAGCGCGAGTGGGAAGAACTGACTGATCGAGCCAGGAACTATTTAAAATGGATTACTGTAAAAGCGGAGTCGATTGATGCTCTGGCTCCAAGGCCTGTAAAGACTACTACAAGAGGCTTTGAGTTATTGGCTATTGATAGAGATGGAAACAGTTTTGGTGACATTGTAGAGCATTCTCAAGAACTTGCAATACCGTCTGTAATGGTCCGTTTTGCCTCTTTGATTGCAACATTTCTGACAGTACGTTTACTTAGACTGAACATGGAGCGTGATCAGGAAATCATGCCTTCTTTGACATTTACTCAAAATGTGGATACTTTTTATCTGAATTATCCGCGAACTTTAAAAACACTGCTGGAGTTGTTTCCAGAATACCAGCAGATGTTTTACTTTGAGATTAATGAAGATGTTACTGAAGATTACCTGACTACTATTCGTTTACTTGCCGAAGATTTGGGAATTCGCTTAGCACTTGATGATACTAACAAAATGGATGTTAATGTTCATCATCAGTTATTGGATTTAGCTGACTGGATAAAAATTGATTTTCAGGCTACAGCATACTTGGAAGAGCAACTGCTGGCGGGAGATGGTGAAAATATTATTCAGCATTTTGAAGAATATGCTCTAGGCGCAAGATCACCGGTCATTGTTTTTGAGGGGTTGACAGAAACTTCTCCTTTGAAAGATTATCTTGAACAGCATTGGAAACTAATCAATACGGTACTATATTTTCAAAGTAGGGAACGCTCACCTGTTCCACCATGGAATAAATATTTTGGTTTGATGCAAGACTATCATGCAGATAAGTATGGACTATTTTTTAAAGGTTTAATTAATGAACAGTAAATTATTGCCATTTAAATTATCCTGGATCAGATTATTAGTGTTTGGAAATTTTGTCATATATTTTCTTTCAACCTGTAGTTCCTCAGACTCACCGTCACAAATTAGCGAAGGACCGTCAACAATTTCAGGAACTGTCTTTGAAGTTCCACTGGAATATGATGCAGGTGAGAATCCGCTTGGGATTGCAACCGGGGATTTCAACGGTGATGATAAGACAGATTTAATAGTAGCAAGTTCCCGGAAGCAAGATGGAATAACAACCACAGCAGACGGAACATTGACTCTATTTCAAAAAAACTCCTCCAGCAGTAGCCGCTTCCCGTTTACCTCCAGCACTCTTAGCCCTTCAACTGCAGAGTGGCGTCAGGATGTGATTTCTGTTGATTTCAATGGTGATAATTTAACTGATTTGGTTGTAACACATACTGATGAGGATAAAATTAAATTATTACTTAATGACGGCAACGCAAATTTTACTGATAACGGAAGTGTGACTGTAGGTGATGTTCCGCTAAATCTTGTGTCGGCAGACTGGAATAGTGATAATCAAACAGATTTGGCAGTTGTAAATCGGGATAACAGCAGTGTTTCCATTCTTCAAAACAGTAGTGGGATATTTACTGTAACTCAAACCCTCGCTGTTAGTGAACATCCCATACAGTTAACGAGTGGTGATTGGGATGCAGACAATGACACTGATCTGGCAATTCTAATAAGAGATACCACTCTAGTTCAAATTTGGCTCAATGCAGGCACAGGGACTTTCAGCAAACATGCTACTACCTATACCGTGGGTAGTACTCCAGTAGGTATGATTTCCGGTGACTGGAATTGTGATAGCAAACAGGATCTTGCTGTAAGCAATTCAGGAGACAATACACTGTCCTTGATTTATGGAAAAGGGAATGGAGAATTTGCTTCGCCTGTTTTAATCAGTTCAGGAAGAGGTCCGGGAGCATTGGCTGCAGCCGATTTTGATAATGACAGTAAAATGGACTTTCTGGTTGGACATAATTTTCTTGTCAGTACTTCTGGAGTTTCTCTTATGACCGGAGATTTTTCATTGACACTCAGTGATACCACCTCAAGTACAGGCTATGCCTCACCTACTTCTTTTGCTGCTACTTTAGCAAAAAACGGTGCTTCTCCTGCAGAGTTTTTAATTTCCGACCTCGATAATGATTCTAAACTAGACATCATAATCACACTGCCTCTCAGCAAGAATATTGCTGTCTTTTCCGGAAAACAATATTCCGGTAATCTCACCTGTCCATGATCTTCAATAAATCAGATTGACTGAAGTCCCTATCAGAGCTACAATCTATACGTTATTTCTTTGTGGCTCGCATAAAATGCTGAGGCTCAGTTTCGCTGGTTTTACTGTAGAACAAGTTAAGAAAATTTTTGTGTAAGTCCTGAAATTGAAGTGAGGGGTCGGAGTTCAATTAATTATTCATGCAATTATAATTGCAACACCAATTATTAAAAAACAATTATGCTGATTGTAGGGACATGGGTAGCCTTGCTGCTTTACATTATCAGTTGGATATCCGGACTATATGTCTCAGCCTTCAAGGAACCTTCCCAATCAAGGTTTGCGGCAAGGACAGAACACACGGGAATGCTCATAGCCTGGTTTGTACATACTTTTACTTTGCTGGGACTGTTATGGACAAAATCAGTCTGGCCGATTTCTTTTGTCAGTGATTTTCTTAATGTTGCTGCCTGGGGCAGTGTGGTTGTAATTCAGGCCTTTCCGGAACGTTTTCCAAGTTTGATTAACACTTCTATCGTCCGCTTATTTGTAATACTGCTGTTGGGTCTGTCACTAATTATTTCACAGAGGCAAGTCTTTGAAGGTGAACTGGTTTCAGCACAAACGTGGTTGTATCATCTATTGCTGGGCTCACATATCATTATTCTAATGGCCGGATACGTGATGTTAGGGGTTGCCTGTGTAGCCAGCATTATTTTTCTTTACCAGGAGCATCATCTTAAAACTAAATTGGTGACATCACTGATGATTCGTTTTCCTGCACTCGGAACCTTGGACCGTATCAGTTGGGAGGGGACACTTTGGGGGTTTTTAGCCTTGAGTATCGGCATTATGCTGGGAATATTAATTAATACAGAGGATAATTCTTTATTAGCAAATTTGCGTTTTGCTACATCAATCAGTGCCTGGTGTGTTTTTGCGATGCTACTGCTGCTGCGACAATTACAGAAAGTCAGGACGCGCTGGAATACAGTTGCTCCTATTATAGGTTTTTTTTTGGCAATGTTGTCATTGATTGTAGAACTAGTACGAATTAACCTTCCAGCATAAGCACTTATAATGTTCATTAAAACAATAAGTACAATTATAAAGAGGTCCAGAGTATAAAATAATGGAACAAGTTCTTTGTGATAGAAATGAATTGGACAGTCAGAATTATTTAGAACTTGTTCAAATTGCTGTGAAAGAAAATTTGGGTGTTTCTCTGCCTTTTATGGCAGATATTGGACACCATATGCTGACTCCGCACAATAATACAACACGCACACAGGTTTTATTGCAAAGTGCGCTTCTATTTGATAATCCAGACGCTGAAATCATTGATATCGGCAGTACGCTGGAGTATTTACATACCGCATCTGCATTGCATAGACATATTAAGGAACCTGAGAATGCAAGACGTCGACAAAAGCATGTAACAAAACTTTGGGGCAGTGAAGCGAGTGTTTTACTGGGAGATTATCTGCTTTCAATTTCTTTTCAAATTTTGACAAGAGTGGGTAATTTGGATGTGCTGGAAGCCATCTCTCTGGCCACACAAAACATTTCCAGAGGCCAGGTACATGAAATTTCACTACCAACTCTTACTGCAACTCCAGAGCACTGGCGAAAAGTAACTCGTGACAAAATTGCAGGCTTATTTGGTGCAGGTGCTCAAAGTGCTGCTTACTGGGGTAAATCATCTGAAGCTACTGCTGCAGTACTTTTTGACTTTGGAGAACATGTGGGAATGGCAACTCAGTTTAAAACTGATTTGAAAGCACTTGAAAATAAAAAACTTTTTCAGCAAAAACTACAGGATCGTGAGTTATGGTCACCACTCTGTATCTTAATTCATGAGTGTTTGCCGGAAGATAGCAGCAGAAAAATTACCGAAAAACTGCAAAGCGACTTTAACGTTCAGGAATTGTGTGAAGAACTATGGATGCTCTTTAAAAAATATGAGCTTAGCGAAATGATTCAGGCTCAGGCAGTGTTAGAATTAAAAGCAGCTGAAAAATGTTTGGAGCATCTGCCAATGGACACACAGTCTTTGCAAAGTTTAACTAAATTCTCATTAATTTGATATGACAGAACTGCTTTCGATTAACATTGCTGATTCAGTAGCAGAAATTAAACTAAACCGTCCGGATAAGGCAAATGCTCTGAATGAAGAATTATGGCTGGCACTGGGAGACTGTTTTAGTGAATTAAGTGAAAACGAATCAGTAAGGGTTTGCATTTTAAGCGGGACAGGTGATCACTTTTGTTCAGGGATTGATCTTGGTTTTTTACAGGCTATTGGTCAGGAAGTTGACAAAATAGAATGTGAGGGCCGTAAACGTGATTATCTTCGTCAAAAAATTATCAAACTGCAGGCAGCATTCACTCAAATAGAAGACTGTCGAAAACCGGTTCTGGCTGCAGTTCATGGAGGTTGTATTGGGGGAGGACTGGATTTGATCAGTGCTTGTGATATGCGTTATTCTACCCATAGTGCAGTATTTCAAATTAAGGAAATAGATCTTGGACTAACTGCAGATATTGGCAGTTTGCAGCGCTTACCACATCTGATTCCTCAGGGTGTTGTCCGTGAGTTAGCCTACACGGGTCGGAAATTTTCAGGAGAAGAAGCACGTGAATTATGTTTGATTAACTGCTGTTATGAAGATCGTCAAATCTTAATCTCTGAAGTGCGAAAAATTGCAGCCCAAATTGCAGCTAAGGCACCACTTGCATTGCGCGGAGTGAAAGAAATGCTGCTGCATGCACGTGATCATTCTGTTGCTGATGGTTTGAACTATGTTGCAACCTGGAATTCTGCAATGTTGCTCTCTGCTGATCTAGAAGAATCAATGATGTCAATGCTGCAGAACCGTCCCCCAGAGTTCAAGGACTGATGAGCCGGCGAATCTTGTCTTTCTTCAGTACTTTCCAAGAAAAAAATGTCTCTTTTTCCAGACAAATAAAAAAACTTTATTCCTGATATTATTTTCAATTGTAATATGATCCCCCGCCTGACACTTTCTGAAAACACACCTAAAATTGTGCGGACATTTCTTGCAAAATTGAGGAATAGCAAATTTTCCGGAGACATAAATCACGATTTCGCTTCCCGACTGGTCAATGCTACTGACAACAGTATTTATCAGCTGTTGCCTCAAGCAGTAATTTTTCCGAAAAACATGGAAGATATCCGCTGTGTTCTAAAAATTGCAGATCAGCAGCAATTCCGCAAAAGTATTAAAATAACACCTCGTGGTGGAGGAACAGGAACAAACGGACAGTCACTGACTGAAGGTGTTGTACTGGATTGCTCACGTTACATGAATCGGATTCTTGAGATAAATTACAAAGAGGGTTGGGTTCGTGTAGAGCCTGGGGTTGTTTTAGATCAACTTAATGAGCATTTAGCACCTCAGCAGGTATTTTTTGCTCCAGATTTATCACCCAGTAACAGAGCAACAATAGGAGGCATGGTCAATACTGATGCTTGTGGAAAAGGTTCCCGTATCTATGGACGTACAAGTGATCATGTTTTAGCATTGTCATGTGTACTCTCAAACGGTGAGGTTATGCAGTCAGTTCAGCTTGATCCGGAAACATTGCATGAATCCAAACGAAAACCCGGAATATTGGGAGAAGTTCATAAAGTTGTTGATCAAGTAGTTTCTGAGAAAGCCGAACTCATTGAGGAGATTTTTCCAAAAATGAGCCGTTTCATGACTGGTTACAACTTAGCCAAAGTTTATGCAAATGCAAGCAAAAACTTTAATATGAACTATTTACTGTCCGGTTCGGAAGGAACCTTAGCAGTAGTTTGTGAAGCAAAGTTGCGTTTGACAAAACTCCCTAAATACAAGTGTTTACTGGTAGTTAAATATGAAACATTTGATGATGCTCTGCGTGATGCAGAACTATTGGTAGAATCAGATCCTGCGGCAATCGAAACAATAGATGAAACCATACTCAGTTTGGCTAAAGAAGACCAGATCTATCTTAAAATCAAAGACTATATTGCAGATGAACAAACAGAAACTAGAGGTAAAACTCGAAAAACAAGGACCATAAATCTTGTAGAATTTTGCGGCAGCAACAAAAGCAAACTGGAAAAACAACTTACTGAACTTTGTAAAATTATAGCTGCAAAGAAAAATAAGTCCGGAGAAGCAACAGGTTATTTCAGGACTGCAGATCCTGCAGAAATTAGAGATTTATGGAGTTTACGTAAAAAAGGAGTTGGACTTTTAGGTAACACAAAAGGTAGACGAAAACCACTTCCTTTTGTCGAAGACACTGCAGTTCCGCCTGAAAATCTGGCCAGCTATATCAAGGAGTTTCGAGCACTGCTGGAATCATATGATTTGGAATACGCCATGTTTGGTCATGTTGACGTTGGGTGCCTGCATGTGCGTCCAGCTTTGGATTTGCAAAATCCGGAAGAGGTTGCCTGGATCAGAGAACTTTCAGATAAAGTTGTTGAGTTGCTGAAGAAATATGACGGAATCATGTGGAGTGAACACGGACGTGGATTTCGCAGTGAATACACAGCAGAATTTTTTGGTGAAGAATTGCATCAGGATTTACGACGTATCAAAGAAGTCTTTGATCCAAACAACAGGTTAAATCCTGGAAAAATAGTTACACCACTTTCACTTAAAGACAAAGTAGTCAGTCTGGAAGGACCACTTCGCGGTCAAAAAGATCGTCAAATAAATGCTCAACTGCAGACAGAATATGAGTCAGTTATTAATTGTAACGGCAATGGGGCCTGTTTTGATTATTCTCCGGTGCATGTAATGTGTCCATCTTCAAGAATAAGTCGTGATCGTGTACATTCTCCTCAGGGCAGAGCAGGCTTGATGCGTGAGTGGCTCAGGCTGTTATCTTTGCAGCAGCATGAGACAACTGCAGACAACAAAACAAAGGGCGTATTCTCCAAGGTGTTGAATATGCTGCAGAATACAAGACTTAAAAAAAATGGAGAAGACGATTTTTCGCATGAAGTATATGAGTCAATGAGTGGTTGTTTAGCCTGTAAAGCCTGTGCAACACAATGTCCGGTGCATGTAAATGTTCCGGAGTTCAGGGCAAAATTCCTCAATCTTTATCATTCCCGGTATTTTCATCCAATCAAGGATTATTTGGTGGCAACAACAGAAAGCTTCGGCCGCTTATTTTCCAACATCCCCAGATTGGCAAACTCCTTGTTTAGTTGGCCGCTGAGTAAGGGTTTGCTTAAAAATCAAATTGGTTTGAGGGATTTACCATTATACAGTCCAGAGTCGGTCAGGACCCGTCTAATAAAATCTTCGGCACCGGTTTTTGATCTGGACAAATTGTCTTCATCTACTCCGGAAGAATTGGGTCAAAGTGTGATTTTGCTGCAGGATGCTTTCACCTCATTTTATGAATCACAAGTTGTGATGGATTTTTATGAACTGTTGCGTCAGCTTGACTACACTGTTTATGTCGCTCCCTTTCATCCAAATGGAAAGCCGCTGCATGTTAAAGGTTTCCTGGAAAAATTCAGGAAAGTTGCTGAACAAAACACAAAATGGCTCTCTCATGTTGCACTTTGTGGAATACCGATAGTAGGAGTTGATCCAAGCATAGTACTGACCTATCGAGATGAATATTTGAAAATTCTTGAAGTAAATGAGATTCCATTTGAAGTCATGCTGCCGCAGGAATTATTATGCAGGAATTCCGGAAAGTTATCCAAGCATGCTGTTTCAGCAAAGAAAAATAATAATGAATATCACTTACTGGGACATTGTACAGAGAAAACGGATGTTCAGCTTTCGCAAAAAATGTGGCAGGATGTTTTTAAGAGTTTTGGTTTAACTTTACAACAGATTCAAGTAGGCTGCTGCGGAATGGCTGGAACTTATGGACACGAAACTATACATTTTAAAGAATCACGCGGGATCTATGATTTGAGCTGGAAAAACAAGATACCTGAAGATCAAATATTGCGGCAAAATATTTTAACAACAGGTTTTTCCTGTCGCAGTCAGGTCCGGAGATTTTCAGGTTTTCGACCTTTGCATCCACTGCAGGCTTTGTTAAGAGAAATCATTTCTTCAAAAGATGCAAAGTTACTGAACAGTTGATGAATTATTGTCTTAGAAAAAAATATGGAAAAAGTTGAATTTGAAGATTTTACGCGGATTCATATCCGGACAGGAACTGTTCTGGAGGCAAAATTAAATCCAAAAGCTAACAAACCAGCCTATATTCTGAAAATCGATTTTGGCTCATTCGGTATAAAAACAAGTTCTGCACAAATCACTGAGAACTATACTATCGAGGATTTAATTGGACTTCAACTGTCTGCGGTACTAAATTTTCCGGTTAAACGTGTGGCAGGTGTAAAATCTGAGGTGCTTGTTATCGGAGCTTATTCAGAAGTTAAAGGTGTTGTGTTGCTGACACCAACTGACTCTGTCGAAAATGGTTCACTGGTGGGCTGAGTTGTTTCTGCCTTTGTTTCAGCATTTAGATGAATTTCTCCGATGTGTTTATCTTTGTCTTTCCAGAGTTCATTTAGAAAGTTCCTGACAGCTAAAGAACCACCCTTGGCCCGGATAGTTTCAAGTGCTGGTGTCTTTCCTTCTCCAAACTTCAGTGCTTCAACACAGACAACGATTTTTTTAACCCTGCCAAACAGTAAATCTGTAAAATTTGGTGATGAATGGCCTGGATAAACTAAGGTTACATTTAAAATTGCTGTCATTTCATCCCCCATACTACTTAAAACGGTATGTATTCCACCTGCACGCGGTTTGAGCAAGTGTTGATATGGAGATTTTGTTTTAGCATGCTTCTCAAAAGTGAAACGTGTGCCTTCAGCATAATTCAGGATAGTAACTGGATGTCCTTTTAAATTTTCACAGGAACGCTTTGCTGTCTCCAAATCTTTACCACGTAATTCCGGATGTTTCTTTAAAGTTTCCTTGGAATAACGCTTCATAGTTGGATATTCCAAAGCCCAGAGTGCTTGACCAAGGAATGGTACCCAGAGCAATTCCTGTTTAATGAAGAAAAGCAGGAAAGGAATTTGTCTTAAAAAAAGCCCTTGTACTACCGGAATGTCCAGCAGAGAAAGGTGATTACTGATAACCAGGTACGAACCTTCAGAATTAATAGTATCCAAACCCTCAGCACTCCATTCAAGTTGATAAAACACTTTCAGAAGAAGACTGTTGGTTTTAATAAATCCACCTGAAATCCAGTAGGAGACTCTGCCCCAGAAGAGACGCCAGTCACTCAATGGAATTATGAATTTGATTGGCGCACATAATCCCACTAAAGTTCCGTGAAAAGCAGTATTGAGGACGAATAAAAAAATAAAAAGTGGAATCTTTAGTAGATTAGTTGAAAAATTAAGCATCTGTAGAATAAAAATGAAGTTGTTTTTTGTTTAAATATTTATTAATTGGGAATTGTATTTTTGTATTTATTGTCCGTACAATCTTGTCTTAAACTGCAGATAAAATCAAGTTGATGAAATACAATAATAGAGCGTGGCTTTAGTTTTTTTTGCTGGCAAAGCGCAGAATGTCCATTCTTCCCATTGGTGGAAACAACCAGTAATCAGGAAGATAGCCCGAAGTGGAAACTGGCTCCCTCAAATGATTCAGGTGTAGTCGATGACTGAAGGATAGCATAATCCTGGAATGCTTTAGCTGATAAATTGGTCCGGATGTGTTTTTGGGAAAGGGACCGGTGTTTGTGCCTATCAAGACACCATGCGGAAGTTGTTTACTCAAGGCTGCCAGAAATTGACAACCGTTACCACAATGCTGGTTTGTCAGTACAATCAGTCGTGTATTCCATTTTGGTGCAGTATGTTTTCCATTGAAGATAAATTTAGTTTCCACCAATTTTTCTGTTATTTCCTGTTCCTTAAAATGTTTAATGAGTGCCAGAAGTTGCAGACGTTTATTTTCAAGTTGAGCAGAACCAATTAAAAAACGTGCTGATGCATGATGCAGGTTCCATTGCACTCTATTCAGCAGTCCTGCCAAGATTGACAGAGTTTGTCTTTCCTGCACAATTACATTTTGCCAGTTGTTTCTGGTAAATTCCTTGAGCCACTTTTCAATAAATGAGAAACTACCGTCACTGTTGCCCCGTACATCAAGAATAAGTACTCTGGTTGATTGTAATTTTCTGGCAAGTTTATAAAATTGTTTTACTGCAACTTCGCCTGACTTTCCATCACGATACCAGCGAACGTAGGGTGTGCGTCCACTTTCAAATTCATAAACCGGCATTTCCGAATTGTTTAGTTCTGCTTCAGGAAAAGTTAAGGGAAGCTGTTTTATTTGTTTTTCTCCAGAGTCATTTTCAAATTCACAGATCAGTGGTTTTAGTTGATGATTTGCCTGTTGTCCCAACATGAAAAGCTCTTCAGATTGTCTCTCAGGTAAAATAGGAAAGAAAACTTCATGAAATGCTGTGCAGTCATTAAACCAGTTGTTGACTATTTTAGATGCCTGGTTTTGAGTCGGCAAGACTCGGAAACGCTCTTGTTGCTGCGCCAATCGTATTCCAGTAAAAAAAGCTACTTTGGGGTCAACCCTCTGGATATAGTGCCTCTTTTTTATGAATAAATCAGCCTGAAGACTTGAATCTTCAGTAAATTCGAGGCCACTGATTAGCTGCTTTTGAAAATGATGTGTCAGTGTAGGATTTTTATTTGCAGACAATTGATCTGCTAATTTATTAAAAACCTCTTTCCATCTCAGACCCTGATCTTCAAGAATTGAATAGCGAACATAGTTTTCCTGCAAAAAATGCTCTGCCTGCAGCAGGTCTTCTTTAATTTGTTTATTGCTTAGAAATAAGGGGCCGTTTCCGGAAAAATCAAGAGCCTTAATCTTTTCGTCAGCGCTAGTGGTTGTTGCAATGCTGAAAGTGAAAAACAATGCAAAAAGGCAAAAATTCAAACATTTTTGAGTTACAAAAATTCTAAATATTTTTGTTCTGAATTCAACAAGAATCAAATTATTAATTGCTATCATTATTTCCATTTTGCAAATAAACTTTAAACAGTTCTAACCACTCAAGATATTCCAGGTTTTCCGGTCTTCGTAGTTGATACTTTTCACGTAGTAAATCTTCACTATTTTCAAACCATTTTGGAAAGTGTTGACGAATTCCGTTGAGTAGAATTTTTCTGCGCTGTTGAAAAAGAATTCGACTCCACTTGAGGAAACTCTTTTCTTCGTCAAGAGTTAGTCCTGATATTCGAGGTGTTAGATGTATAACAGCGGAATCGACTTTTGGAGCTGGTTTGAACGAATCCGGAGGGACAATTAAAATAATTTCTCTTTCAAATCCTAAGGCTCCAACCAGAGATAAAGGTCCATAAGATTTTCCTGATGCAACTGTAGCACAGAGTCTTTCTGCAACTTCCAGTTGGACCATTAAAGTCAAAGACTGCCAAGCCTGACGAACTGAGAGTAGTCGTATTAAAAGTGGAGTGGCAATGTTGTATGGTAAATTAGCTACTACTTTAGCTGGCGTACGTACTAATTCAACCAGAGCATTAGATGTAAATTCCAGCACATCGCTCTCTAGTAGGGTGAATCTATCTTCCCGTTCAAATTGTCTTCTTAATTTTATGCATAACTCAGGATCTACTTCAACTGCAGTGACTAGGGAATTATGTTCCAACAGTAACCGTGTCAACATACCGTGTCCTGGGCCGATTTCCAATATCGAATCTCCTTCTTGAATATCTGCAGCCTGAACAATGGCTGCAACAACATTATGGTTGATCAGAAAATTTTGTCCCCATTTTTTTTTGGCCATTTGATGTGAATTTTAGTAATACTTATTTAGTTGGAAAACTGTTGTTAGTCTGCAATATGAATGATACAGGATTATTTCAATTAAATGATTTTTATTATATATGGTAGTATCTTAAAAGAGCTGAGTGATAAAAGCAAACAACTGTTATTTAATCAAATTAAATTATTAAAAAAATGCTTGACAATATGCTTGGAAAAGCCTAGCATTGGTAAAGAATCAGAACAACGTTAAATAAATGATCTCCGATTCACTAAAACCTTATGTAACAACAATGGTTTGGTGAACGATAGGGCTGACAGGGAAACCGGTCTGCCTCCCGGTTTTGGAAAGGAGAAACCTCATGTTTGACCTTCACGGTCGCAAGATCAACAAACTCCGCATATCTCTCAGTGAAGCCTGTAATATGGCCTGCACGTATTGTGTCAGTAGCCTGCATGATCATAAAAGAGATCCTGACGAATTAAAAGCCAAGCAAATCATCAGCCTGGTTCATATGCTGAAAGATCATGCAGGCATCGAAAAAATTCGTCTTACAGGTGGTGAACCACTGCTTTATCCCAACTTAATTCAAGTAATTGCTGGAATCCGCGAAATGGGTCTCAGCAGTATAGGAATGACAACTAATGGTCAATTACTGGCCAGAAAAGCTGAAGCTCTGGCGAAAGCAGGGCTAAAAAGCGTCAACCTCAGTTTGGACTCACTACAACCGGAAAAATTCAAAAGTTTAGGAAGAGTAGGCAAACTCTATAAAACACTGGAGGGGATAGAAGCATGTTTACAAAATGGGTTGAGTGTAAAAGTCAACATGGTGGTCATTAAGGGAGAGAATGAAAATGAAATTGTAGATATGCTGGAGTATGGTTTGACGCATGGAATTGAAATACGTTTTCTTGAATTAATGGCGATGGGCCCGCTCTATAAAAAAGATGATTATAAACTGGTATCGATGCATGAAATGCTGGAGAGAATTTCTGCACGCTTTACTGTAAAGCCTGTTAGTGCAGATCAGGATTCAACATCGCTACGTTATTGGGTTCCAGGCGGTTACTTTGGTATCATCCCTAATAACAGTGCACCTTTTTGTTCCACTTGTTCACGCTTACGACTCACTTCCAACGGACAACTCATTGGTTGCCTGAGCAACCCCACTCCTATTTCGATCCATCATTTACTGAATCATCCAGATCCAGCAGATGCACTGCAGAAAATTGTTAAAAAGTCTATTTCCTACAAGCAGGACTTTGCTTTCACAGGTTCTGCTCTTGTCATGTCACGTGTTGGCGGTTAAGCTCGGCATTCAACAGATTACTATCACTTGCTTTTCTGTCAGCTTCCTGTGAGAATGTCTGATTGACATAGCATAAAACAGGACATATATTAGTTGTGACTTGATCACTATCCTCAGGAGGCTTCCAAATGCGCAGATTATTTTTACAAGTTTCATTTTTAATTCTTGCCGTCAACCTTTTTTCATATTTTTATCTTCCTCAAGTACTCTGGTCGATGCTTTTATTCGGACCACTAATCCTACTTGGTTTACGAGACATAACTCAAAAATCTCATTCTATTTTAAGAAACTATCCAGTCTTGGGACACATGAGGTTTTTGCTGGAGGAGATTCGTCCGGAAATGTACCAGTACTTTGTCGAGTCTGATACAAGCGGTCGTCCTTTCAGTCGGGAACAGCGAAGTGTAGTCTATGCACGTGCAAAAAATACCCGGGATACCGTTCCTTTTGGTACAGTTGAAAATGTTTATGAAACAGGTTATGAATGGGTGAACCACTCACTTAGCCCAAAGCACATGGAGCGTTCAGACGTCAGAGTTTTGATTGGGGGTCCTGAATGCAAACAGTCTTATTCTGCAAGTTTGTTAAATATTTCTGCAATGAGTTATGGTGCTCTCAGTAAAAATGCAGTGATTGCACTTAATCAGGGTGCAAAAATTGGCGGTTTTGCCCACAATACAGGTGAGGGCGGACTCAGTCCATATCATCTTCAGGGTGGTGATTTAATTTGGCAGGTTGGTACCGGATATTTTGGCTGTCGTAATGAGGAAGGAAGATTTTGTCCTGAAACATTTGCAAAACGTGCGGCCGCAGAAGAAGTTAAAATGATAGAAATAAAACTTTCACAGGGGGCTAAACCTGGACATGGAGGTATTCTGCCGGCTACAAAATTGACTGAAGAAATTGCTAAAATCAGAGATGTACCAATGGGACATGATGTTAACTCACCTCCCGGGCACACTGCTTTTTCAAATCCTCTGGAGTTGGTTGAGTTTATCAAAGAGTTGCGTGAGCTGTCAGGAGGGAAACCAATCGGCTTTAAGTTGTGTGTGGGAAAGCGCCGTGAATTCCTTTCTATCTGTAAAGCTATGCATGAAACTGGTATAAGCCCGGATTTTATCACTGTCGATGGAGGAGAAGGGGGAACTGGAGCGGCACCAATGGAGTTTTCTAATCATATTGGGACACCACTGGTTGAAGGCTTAATATTTGTTCACAACTCATTGGTTGGTTTTAATTTACGGGAAAAAATAAAAATCATCAGTGGTGGAAAATTGACTTCCGGATTTGGTCTTGTGAAACGTTTAGCTTTGGGTGCAGACCTTTGTTATTCTGCAAGAGCCATGATGATGGCATTGGGATGTATCCAGGCACGCAAATGTAATTCTAATGTATGTCCAGTTGGAGTGACAACACAAAATCCAAACTTGATGGGAGCTCTGGTTCCAGCGGATAAAAGCTTGCGAGTCAACAGTTATCATCGAAATACTGTTGTCAGTGCCTGTGAAATCATGGGAGCAATGGGCCTTGAAAGTGCTCAGGAATTAAAACCATGGCACTTGATGCGCAGAATAGAGGCTTATGAAATTCGCAACTTATCCGAAATATATGAATACATTGAGGAAGGTTCTCTTCTTAAAGACTCAAAACCAGAGAGTTATGCCAGAGCTTGTGAGGCAGCCCGTTCTGACAGTTTTACGATGACAAATTAGGCTGTTTAAAGCTATAGAATAATTAATGTTTGTAGCAGTATTTGAATAATTGATAACTGAGAAATAAATATGAAAGCATCTGATTTATTCGTTAAAGCACTTGAAGAGGAGGGTGTTGAACACGTTTTTGGTATTCCTGGAGAAGAAAATCTGGATTTTTTAAATTCACTTAAGGATTCTTCAATCAAGTTGATTCTAACCCGTCATGAACAGGCGGCAGGATTCATGGCTGCTACTTATGGACGTTTAACTGGAAAAACAGGAGTATGTTTATCAACTCTTGGGCCAGGTGCTACAAATCTTGTTACTGCAGCAGCATATGCACAATTAGGTGCAATGCCGATGTTGATGATTACTGGGCAAAAGCCGATAAAACACAGTAAACAGGGAAAATTCCAAATATTGGATGTTGTAGAAATGATGCGTCCTCTGACAAAATACACGCAGTCGATTGTCAGCGGAAATAATATTCCCTCAAGAATTAGGGAGGCCTTCCGGATTACTCAGGAGGAGCGCCCGGGAGCCGCACATCTGGAACTGCCTGAAGATGTGGCCAGTGAAGATGCACTTGCCAAACCACTACCGCGCAGTCGTGCCCGCCGCCCAATACCGGAAGAAAAAGCAATACTTCAGGCTGTAGAAATGATTGAAGAAGCAAAAAATCCAATTTTATTGATTGGTGCTGGAGCCAACCGTAAAATGCCTGCACGTATGTTGCGGGATTTTGTTGACAAAACACAAATGCCTTTCATAAGTACACAAATGGGTAAAGGTGTTTTAGATGAAAGGGATCCTTTATTTCTAGGCAACGCAGCACTGTCGGCATGCGATTTTTTACACCGTGCAATTGCCAAAGCAGATTTAATAATCAATGTTGGACATGACTATATTGAAAAACCTCCTTTCATCATGGAGCAGGATTCTTTTCAGGTGATACACATAAACTTTTCTTCTGCGGAAGTGGATCCGGTTTATTTTCCACAACTGGAAGTTATTGGTGATATTGCCAACAGCATCTGGCAAATTAAAGAGAAAATAAATCCGCAAAAGTCCTGGGATTTTAGTTATTCATTAAGAGTCAAAGCTGCAGTGGATTCACATCTTTTAGAAGGTGCAGATGATCCGCGTTTTCCGATGCTGCCGCAACGCTTAGTTGCAGATGTCCGTGAAGCCATGCCTGATGACGGAATTATTGCACTAGATAACGGGGTCTATAAAATTTGGTTTGCACGTAACTACAAAGCCTACAAATCCAATACAGTTTTGCTTGATAATGCACTGGCCACTATGGGCGCAGGACTACCTTCTGCAATGGGAGCACACATGGTACATCCTGAACGAAAAGTGATGGCTATATGCGGTGACGGTGGGTTTATGATGAATGCACAGGAACTGGAAACGGCAGTCAGACTCAAAATGAATTTAATTTGCCTGATTCTCAGAGATAATTCTTATGGCATGATACGCTGGAAACAGGCGAATATGGGTTTTGAAGATTTTGGTCTGGAATATGGTAATCCTGATTTTGTTAAGTTTGCGGAATGTCATGGAGCAAACGGCTATCGTGTCGAAAAAACAGATGACTTCGTTCCGCTACTAAAAAAATGCCATGCGACACCTGGTGTTCATCTGATTGAACTGCCGGTAGATTATTATGAAAACGATCGTATTTTAAATCACGAAATTAAAGAACGAAGTCAAAAAATTTAAGAGATAGAGAGATTCATTTAATGCAAAAGTATGATCTGTGTATAATTGGAGGGGGCCCGTCCGGTTATGCTGCTGCAATGCGTGCAGTTGATTTTAATAAGACTGTGATTCTTGTGGAGAGAGACCGTCTTGGTGGTGCAGGAATATACGATGGTGCACTTTCCTCAAAAACATTTTGGGAAATTTCCAAAGAATATGCATCTTTCAGTAAAAAGATGCTGCACTATGGTTTGTCTGAACCTGACATTCATTTTCATAATGTACTTCAGGAAGTAAACGACGCAGTATTTGAGCGTTCACATCAACTTGAGGAACACCTTCAATTGGTCATTCAGCGAAGTAATGCTGCATTCCGCTTTGTCAAAGGTAGCGGCCGACTTCACAGTTCGAACCAAATCGAACTGGATACCGATTCCGGAAAAGAGTTGGTGTTTGCAGAGAATATTATTATTGCTACTGGTAGCCGTCCTCGAAAAATTCCAACTATTAAAGTTGATGAGAAATTCATCATGAGCAGTGATGGTATCAGTTCGCTGGAAGAATTCCCCGAAAGTCTTGTGATTCTTGGAGCTGGTGTTATTGGCTGTGAGTTTGCAACCATCTTTTCTAATTTTCAGAAAACGAAGGTTCATTTAATTTGCAAAGACGATCGTATTTTACCCTTTGAAGACACCGATTTGGCTCAGGTAATTGAAATAAATTTAGAGTCTAACGGTGTTATAATTCACCGTGAATCAAAGTTGGAAAAAATGGAGGTTGTGGCAGGAAAAGTTGAATATTTGCTGGAACATGCTGATGGTAAAAAAGAAGTGTTTCAGGCAGAAAAAGCTTTGGTTTCAATAGGCAGGATTCCTAATATAGAAAATACTGGTTTGCATGAACTAGGTGTGGATCTGAGTGCTGCAGGACATATTGTGGATAACGATACACAAACCAGCATTTCTAACATCTTTGCTGTAGGTGATATTACTGCTGATATTGCTCTTGTAAATGTAGGCGAACTGGAAGGCCGTCACGCCGTTGAAAAGATTTACGGCAAACCTAAACGTCCAATGATTTACGAAAACATTTCAACGATAATGTTTCTCAACCCTGAAGTTGCCGGAGTTGGCATGAATGAGCAGCAGGCACAAAAAGCTGGACTCAATTATCGTGTTGCCAGTTTTGATTTCCGCTGCATACCTCGAGCAGTTGCCATGCGTAACACGCAGGGGTTTTTTAAAATACTGGTGACAGATGATTCACATATGAAAGTTCTGGGCATGCGTGCAGTGGGTGAGCATGCATCGAGTGCAATTCAGGGGGTTGCCCTCTTGATTGCCACAGACAAGGGAATCGAAGAACTGGCTGAATTGATCCATCCTCATCCTTCCATTATAGAGGGAATACAGGAGTGTATTCGGATGTTGCTGGGCAAATCAATCTACAAACCCTATATTTTTAATGAATTTCTACAATATAAATGTTTCAGAGATGGACAATACATCGATTGAAAGAAACTGAAACATCCTTTTCTCTCAGAATAAACTCAAAATAATGTTAAGTACAAAAATTATCTGCACCATTGGTCCTGCCAGTGACTCAGCCGAGAACTTGGCAGAGCTGGCTGCTGCAGGGATGAACGTCGCACGTCTGAATTTTTCACATGGTAACCATCAGTCCCATCTGAATATTATTAATCAAATACGCAAATTGAACCTGGTGAGGAAATTCCCTGTTGCATTGTTGCTGGACACACAGGGACCTGAAATTCGGACTGGTGATCAGGTAGTAACACTTATTTCCGGAAAACGAGTCAAAGTCAAGACACCGCCTGATGTTGAAACTGCAGGTTCATTATTTGTCAATTATCATGATTTGCAGAAAGATCTGGTGCCAGGTAATATTATTTCATTAGACAGCGGATTGATGAGTCTGAAATTCTTGGAAAAAAACGAGAATGGACTGGAGTGTGAGGTAATAGACGGAGGAGTTGTTAAAGCCAGGAGGCATGTGAATTTGCCGGGTACAGTTGTTAATCTGCCTGGCATAACAGCTGTAGATAAACAGGATATTCTTTTTGGAGTGGAGCAGAATGTAGATATTATTGCTTTGTCATTTGTTCGCAGTTCTGAGACGATTCTGGAGGTCAGGGATTTGCTCGGAGATAAGGTGCAAAATATCCAGATCATTGCAAAAATTGAAAATCAGGAGGGTGTAGATCGACTGGAAGAAATAGTGCGGGTAGCAGATGGAGTTATGGTTGCCCGAGGTGATTTAGGAATTGAAGTTGAGCTGGAAGATGTCCCGCAAATTCAAAGAAAAATTGCTTTTTTATGCGCAAAATACGGTAAACGTTTAATAGTGGCAACTCAAATGCTGGAATCAATGATAAAAAATCCGGTTCCAACCAGGGCAGAAGTAACTGATGTAGCAAATGCCGTTTTTGAACAAGCAGATGCAATAATGCTTTCCGGTGAAACTTCTGTGGGAAAGTATCCTGTTCGTGCAGTCGATACACTGGTAAAAATTGCAGGGAAAACTGAAAAATTTCCGGGAGTTAATTTTAGCGAAAAATTGCTAAAAAAATCTCATGGTCAATTCCTGGCTGAGTCTGCTATTCAAATTGCGTCAAAATTAAAAATTCGTGCGATAGTCGTGATTACTCGTAACGGCAGAGGTGCAGCTTATCTTTCAAATATGCGCCCAAGACAGATTGGACTGTACTCATTTACAAATGATCCAAAAGTTGTCTCATCGATGACGCTTTTCAGAAGTGTCTTTCCTTTCTTGATGGAGTTTCGTGAAAACCCTGAAGATACCATTCAGGATGCTTTAAGATTTCTCAGTAAAAATGAAGGATTCGAGGCAACTGAACAGGTAGTTGTCTTAGCTAATATTCTCACAGGCGAAGGTTTCCGTACATCCCTGCAGATCCGTTCTATTCCTGCTGCATAACTTCTGTACGCAGCGCTTTTTCGTTTTACAAACTTGAACTAGCCGAAAACAAAAGCGTGAGTGAGTCACGAGTCATGTTTTTTGATTCTGTACTGCCGTCATAGAGCCAGGCTTTGCCGGAGCCGGAAGTGTAAACTGCACCTAAAGTGAGTGAAGAAGAAGAGGAATAAGAAGTATAGCCGAAACTTGCTCCATAGATGTCGATATACTCAAATGGAGCTATTGTTGATGAATCCGGCTGTGGAAGGTTTGTATAATTGGTAAATAAACCAAAACGCACTGCATTTGTAGGATTGAGATAATATTCTGTACCACCTGAATAATTGACAATATCGGCGCGTCCTTTTTGCTGTGCCTGGTAATAATCCAAATCAATAGTATAAAGCAAAGACGGAGTTGGGAAATAAGCGATCCCCCAGGCAAAGTGCAGGGGGAATTTGCGTTTTTCTTCAGATATAGAACGGAACATCAGGCTGTTATAATTTGCAGTTCCGCTGCTGTTATCTGTCAGATGAGAAGAGGCGTCGCTCTGGTAGGATGAGTTTACTAAAAACGATTGATCGACTGCCATGCCGACTGTCAGTAGATTCCAGGGGCTCCATTGCATTCCAATTTTAGGCATCAGCCCGTCTTCTCTTAGTTTCTGGCTTTGATAGTTTATCTGGTAGCTGCCGTCTGTGCTTGCCAGAAAATAATGATATTGACGCATAAAACTGCGGTATTGATAATAGAGTGTCAGTCCTAAAGACAAATCATCTCCAAAACGGATTGCGGCAGAAGGCCCCATCAGATAAGTAATATCCTCAGAATGCAGGCTTTGGTAATATTTTTTAACAGTACTGAGTGGATAATCAAAAACCAGATCCTGATGCTCAATAAAAGCCTCCGGAACCACATAAGAAAAGCAGAACGAATATGATTTGTATTTTTTAAGTACGCCAAAATAATTTGGTACCAAGGCTTCACTTTCACGGACCCAATCTTTAGTACCAATGGTTTCAGAGTAGACTGTTTTCATTTTGTGCAGAACGTTACCACTACCGGAAAGGCTGTCACCAACTGCATAGGCTATTCCTGCAGGATTGTAGTAGCAACCAGTACTGTCATCAGAAATTGCTACATAGGTTCCCCCCATAGTTGCAGCGCGTTCGCCAACCAGCATATTTTTGTAGTGTGCATCATCTGCTTTCAGCGGAATTGCAGTGAAACAAATAATTACAATTAAACTAAAGCTGAACGGTATTCTGCTGAAAACGTTTTTCATTTTTCTTCCCATTAAAATTCTCCAACTCATTTTTGATGATAAAATTACGTAAATTGTTGTAGCGGAATTGAATTGTAGGGTGAGTTTTTGAAAGTACTTTTGCCTGTCCTTTTTCCAAAAATGGTTTCAGGGATTGCAGATAATCAAGATAGCTTTGCAGATCGTAACCGGTTGACAGCAGCATTTCCAGAGCTTTTTGATCAGCATCTGCTTCGTCATCCTTGGAGAGACCTTCTTCCATCAACATTTTAAAGGCAAGATCATTCAGACGTTCCAAAGCAATTTTTGCTGAAAGTGAGGCTCCACCAAGAACCTGAGCAATACCGGAAGTCAAAGAGCGGTCAATGCTTTGAAGCTTAAGTTTGCGGACAATATGTTTTTGATCTATGTGAGCCAGTTCGTGAGCCAGAACTCCTGCCAGTTGTGCTTCGTTGTGCATCAGTTTCAAGGCACCTCTGGTGACAAAGATATAGCCTCCTGGCGCTGCAAATGCATTTATTTCTTCAGTATCCAGGACTCCAAAATAATATCTTAACTCCGGTCTTCCCAGTTGTGCAGAGATACCTGTACCAATTCTTGTTATGTAATTTACGGAGCGCTCGTCCCGCAGAATAGGATATTTCCCCAGAATTTTTGCGGACACACCACGGCCGAAATCTATTTCCTTTTCTGTATCCGCGGTCTGATTTTTCCAAAAAGCGTGATGAGCCCTTAGACGAAACTCCTCTGCCACAATGGAAGATGCAGTGAACAGTGAAAAAAACAAGAAATTCAACCACAGATATTTTCGTAAAAGAAGCATTAAATACTCATTCTGAAAATGTTAAATATTGAACAGAAACTTCTTCATCTGCAGGTTGTTTTTCCAGCCACTCCAGTGCCTGGTAGTCTGTTTGGTATGGGCTGATTTTTTTACCCTTACTGTCTACCAGACCCTTCACTCCGATTACTGCAGAAAAAGTACGTAAACGTAATCTCCTTCCGGAAGATGCATTGAGACTGATTTTTTGTCCAAGGACAGACTTTTTGAGATTGATCGGTTGGTTTGTCAACAGCCCGCGCATCAGCCAGCCTTGATTATCTCCAGCTTTAACTTTTTGCCAGATTCCTTTTGTTTCAAGGAGAATGACCCTAGTTCCACGGATCAGTTTTGTCAGCGTTTTGCTCTGAATAGAGGAGTCTGCACGTAAGACTGCGCCCAGTCCTTTGATGTAGCGCAGTTCTTTTTGTGCGATACTTGTTGAACTGAACAAAGAAGCTGAAAACAAAAGCACGGCAAAAAGGCTAATGATTTTTTTTTTGTTCAGCAAAAAGTGGTCAATCCGAGTTTGATGTGACATCGTCATTTTTTGTAAAAAACAACTGAAGTACAAAGAAAACAACACCCAGACTGATGAAGCAATCTGCCAGGTTGTTGACAAAGAAACTTGTTTCATACCAGTGAAAATGCAAAAAATCGGTAACATGTCCGTAAACTGTACGATCAAATAAATTACCGCCTGCACCAGGTATTACACAGGCCAAACCAGAGCGGGAGTAAAAATCCAACTCATTCCAGTAGCGAGTCTGGTAATAGAGCATTCCAACAACTGCCAGGATGGAGACTCCTACTATCAACGGGATTCTATATGTGTCAGCTAAATCTGCTAAAAAACTAAAACTAACTCCACGATTTTGTACATGGGTCAAGTCGATAAAATCAGCCAGGAGTTCGGTCGTTTCATACAAAGCAACGTTTGCCCTGACCCACATCTTTGAACCTAGATCCAAGCCCAACAGGAGGATCATGATAATCCAGTTAAACCTGAAAGCAGGCATTGATACTGTTTTAGAAATATTCAAGAAGTCTACTCCGCAGAAGATAATAAATCTACTATTTTGACAGGTTTTTGTTCGCGTAGTGTCAAATCTCGGATGACCACCTTGTTTTCAGACAATTCATCCGGAAACAAAAGAACTGCTTTTGCTGCACCGGATTCATTTGCCTGCTGCATCATTTTTTTCATCTTTTTCAAACTAAAGTTACAATCTACTGTTGAACCCTGCAATCGAAGTTTTGCTGCAATTTTTAAAGCAGTTCCCAACTGTTCTTTGTCAAAAGGAATGATTGTATAATCTATGTTTTTGGTTAGTTCCGGAAAACGATTCAACTCTTTCAGTACATCTAAAATTACGACATCACCAAATCCAAATCCAACTGCAGGAACTGTTTCACCACCATATGCAGATAGAAGTGAATCATAACGTCCTCCTCCGCAAATTGCACGGTGCTGTTTTTCTGGACTGTTGACTTCAAAAACTGCTCCTGTGTAATAAGACAGGCCTCTGACAATGGAAATGTCAAATTGCAGATAATCTGCATATCCAGCAGTTTCCAGCAGTTGCATTAAGTTCTGCAGCTCATCGATACCTTCAGTATCATTCAAACTGTCCCGTAGTTCCTGTAGCTCAGATTTTAACAGGAATCTATTTAACTGCTCTACCTGCTTTGAGGACATGCCCAATTCTGCCAGCATTGTTGTCAGAGCTTCGCTGGAAATTTTATCACGTTTATCCATGATAACCAGAACTTCGCTGTGCAGTTCCTGCGGCACTTTTATTTGACTGAGAATCGAATTCAGGATACGTCTGTCATTGATAAAAATGCGAATCTTATTTGAAGAAAGTCCCATTGATTCACAAGCAGAAATCAGCAGCAGCAGGATTTCGGCTTCTGCAACTATGCCAGGTTGACCTATAATGTCTGCATTCCACTGGAAATGTTCACGCCTCCGACCTTTAGTCATACGTTCATAGCGGAAACACTGCGGCATTGAAAACCACTTAATTGGAAATGAGATTGATTTTTTGTGCTGCAGAACCAGTCTTGCAAGTGATGGTGTCATCTCCGGACGTAGACTTAAGCGTCTTCCTCCTTTATCTTCAAAACTGTAGAGTTGTTTACTTATTTCATCACCTGCTTTACGAATATAAAGTTCTTCATGTTCCAGCACACAAGTATCATATTCTTCGAATCCAGCTTGTTCTGAGACACTCCGCCAGGTCTCAAATAACCAGTTACGCAGACGCATTTCATCCGGAAAGAAATCACGTGTACCCTTGACAGGTTGTAAATCAATCATAATGGTTCTTAATTGAGATGGACAGTCTTTGAATAATTGGAATTTGCAACCCGAGTTGGTTCATGAGATAAATGCCAGTTCAGGTATTTTTTTAAAATCTTCCCAGGCTAAGGGCATTGCAGAACGGTTCCGCAGCAGGTAAGAAGGATGAAAGGTCGGCAGCATGGTCCAGTTAGCATACTGTAAAATCCTGCCGCGAACTTTGGTAATTCCAGGAAGCTCGGGAATGAGTGTCTTTGTTGGTACGTTACCAAGCGTAACGATCAATTTTGGATTGATAATTTCAATTTGCTGCCTGATGATCGGCAGGCAGCAGGAAATTTCAGCCGGAGTAGGATTCCTGTTTTCCGGTGGTCGGCATTTTACAATGTTACTGATATAAACATCCTCACGCTCAATTCCAATGGTATTGATCATCTTTGTCAATAACCTGCCCGCGCGTCCAACAAAAGGTTCTCCCTGTGCATCTTCATCTGCTCCAGGGCCTTCTCCAATAAAAAGAACTGGAGAACTAGAAAGTCCGCTACCAAAAACAAGGTTCGTTCTGGTTTTTGCCAGATTACAACGTTTACATGAGGCATTTTGTTGTGCCAGTTCCGACAGATTTTCTGCTGCTTTTGGTTGAGTTTTTTGTGTCGCCATTTGAGCAAAGGCTTCTGTTATAGTCTGTTGTTTTGCTGAGGATAATTTATCTTGAAAATCTGAGATTCCTGTTGATGGAGGGAGAATGCTGGGGTGTGAATTATGTTCTTTAGTTTCAACTGCAGACTGTGATTGTTCTGAAAATGAAAAACTGCTTTTCTCAACTTTGTTCTGCAGTTCAGCATGAGATGAACCAATTATGCCTAATCCTTCAAGGAGACGCCTCAACTCTACTTTGGGCATGGCTTCGATATTCATATAATCAAACCCTTTTTTATGCAGGGACTGCAACTGATTTTCTAATTGCAACAGCAAAGTTGGATAGTCCAAAGATTTTCCTCTGTAGGTATTTTAACTTATAAAATATAACGACTAAGGTCCTGATTTTTTAACAAGTTTGAAATTCTACTCTGAATATATTCCGGAGTAACAGAAATTGTCTGTCCCTTTAAATCCGGAGCAGTAAAACTGACTTCTTCCAGCAGTTGCTCCATTACGGTGTGTAGTCTGCGTGCACCAATATTTTCCGAATCCTCATTAATTTGGCAGGCAATTTCTGCAATAGTTTCAATGGCAGCTTTGGTAAATTTCAACAGAACACCTTCTGTTTTCATCAAGGCTGTGTATTGGACTATCAGTGCATTTTTTGGTTCTGTAAGAATCCTGACAAAATCTTCTTTGCTGAGTGACTGAAGTTCTACACGAATTGGAAAACGTCCCTGTAATTCTGGAATCATGTCTGAAGGTTTTGAAAGATGAAATGCACCTGCAGCAATAAAGAGGATATGGTCTGTTTGAACTGGTCCGTGTTTTGTGTTAACAGTTGAACCTTCTACAATCGGTAGTAAATCACGTTGCACGCCTTCTCTGGAAACATCTGGTCCCTGAGAATGACTGCGTCGTGAAGCTACCTTGTCAATCTCATCCAAAAAAACAATGCCACTTTGCTCAACCCGTGAGACAGCTTCTCGAGACACTTCTTCCATGTCGATTAACTTACTGACCTCTTCCTGTTGTAAAATATTCCGTGCATCCTCAATACTGACTCTACGGCGTTTTGATTGCTTGGGCATCATATTTGAGAGCATATCCCTAATATTCATATCCATGTTGTCATTCATGGAAATCGGCATTAGCTCCATGACAGCACCTGATGGCCGTTCTGAAACATCCAATTCAATCATCCTTTCGTCCAGTACACCTGAACGCAGTTTTTTACGGAATTTCTCACGGGTCGGATTTGGAGGTGCTTCTTCTGTTGAAATATCTTTATCACTTTCTACAGGCGGTAGCAGTAGATCAAGGAGACGTTCTTCAACCATTATTATTGCAGCCTCAATTTTCTGTTCTGTATGTTCTTCACGCACCATTTTAACAGAGTAATCAGTTAAGTCACGAATCATAGACTCAACATCTCGTCCCACGTAGCCGACTTCAGTAAATTTGGAAGCCTCCACTTTTACAAAAGGTGCATTGACCAACTTCGAAATACGACGTGCAATTTCTGTTTTACCAATTCCGGTTGCACCAATCATGATGATGTTTTTTGGCAGGATTTCATCTTTTAAATCATCATCCAACTGCAGACGTCTCCAGCGGTTGCGCAAAGCTACTGCCACTGCTTTTTTTGCATCAGTCTGACCAATGATATATTTATCAAGTGCAATCACCGTTTCCTGCGGTGTCATATCAAGTTCTGAGGTTGCTTTCATTTGTTTAAATTTTCAATTCTTCGTATGTGATTTTATCGTTGGTATAAATACAGATTTCAGAGGCGATTTTCATAGATTTTTCTGCAATTTTTCGTGGACTGAGCTTAGAGTCCATTAGTGCGCGCGCCGCCGCAAGTGCGTACATTCCGCCTGAACCAATGCCGATTAATCCGTCATCAGGTTCAATCACATCACCGTTTCCGGAAATGATTAAAGAAGCTTCCGCACTGGAGACAGCCAACAGTGCTTCAAGGTTACGCAGCATTTTGTCAGTACGCCACTCCTTTGCTAATTCAACTGCAGAACGTAGCAGCTTTCCATTGTATTGCTCCAGTTTTTCGTCAAATTTTTCAAAAAGTGTAAAAGCATCTGCAGTAGAACCCGCGAATCCGGCAATTACTTTGCCGTCAAATGTGTTGCGTAGTTTACGAGCGGAAGGTTTCATAATTGTGTTTTGCATGGAGACCTGTCCGTCACCTGCCATCACAACACGGTTGTCCTTACGAACACAGAGAATTGTTGTCATAAACTTATTTGTTGAGAAATAATTATAGTGACCAGACTGTATATAGTAGCAGTTGAGCTACTATTGTCCAGACGAGAGATAAATAGCTTCCTGTCAGCAGCAAATACACAGACTATTATTTGTCTGAAAGAGCCTGAAAATATCCTGCCACATAATTATATCCGCTCCAAAGCGAAATGGCAGCTGAAACCCAGAGTAGTATTATGCCAACATCATGGGTGGGAATACCAATGGTCTGAAAATGAATGATGAGGAAACCAACTGCAAACATCTGGGATATTGTTTTTAATTTTCCTCCAGAACTCGCTGAAATAATAATTCCTTCAGTTGCGGCGATGGAACGTAAAGCATTGATTATGAACTCTCTTGAGATGAGTATAACCGTTAGAAGTGCAGGTGCTCTTCCGAGAGCAACTAATAAAATCAGCAGAGAACCAATTAATATTTTGTCTGCTACAGGATCCAATAATTTACCAAGTTTGGTAGTTTGACCCTGATGGCGTGCCAGTACACCATCCCAATAATCTGTCATGCAGGCGAAGGCAAAAATCGTCCAGGTACTGAATAATATCAAGTGGTCGTCTTTACCGATAAGTATACCGGCATAAATAAATGGTACCAATGCCACCCGTAATGTGGTTAAATGATTGGCAGTCAGCCATTTTGAAAAAAATGCAACCATGTAAATATTTACTGTCTTAAAGTTATTTTGGTCAGCTAATATAATCCGCTGATTCAGCAAAAAAAGCAATTTACCTTTCAAATTGGATGAAATTTTTCTGCTTAGATTTGAATTTGAAGATAATAACATTGTAGCAAAAAACACTTCAAGAGATGCATTTTTCAGTAATTGGATGGAATTTTAGAAACACACCTGTTGAAATTCGTGATAGTCTCGCTTTAACTCCTGAGCAGCAGGTAGAACTTGGGCATCAGTTGAAAGGTCGCTTTGACTTGGGTGGAGTCGCAATTCTAAGTACCTGCAACCGTACGGAATTATATCTGGTCAATGCAGAGGAGCAGCTTGAACAAATTATCGAGCAGTTGGAAAGTTACTGGAAACTTTATAAACTGCGGGAAAGTGTTTATACGATTCATAATTTAGCAGGAGTAAAGCACCTTTTTCGAGTTGCCTCCAGTTTAGATTCAATGGTCCTTGGAGAACCTCAAATACTTGGTCAACTAAAGGACACTTTCCATACATTTAATGAAGCAGGTTTGACAGGAAAATTGCTTCATCCTCTTTTTACACGTTCATTTTCAACTGCTAAGCGCGTCAGGACAGAAACCACTCTTGCCAGTAATGCAGTTTCCATCAGTTATGCAGCAGTGGAACTTGCTAAGCATATTTTTGAAGATCTATCCAAACAGACAGTGATGGTAATTGGAGCTGGAGAAATGGCCGAATTAGCCGTCCGACACCTCATGCGCAATGGTATTTCACAACTTTTTGTGACCAACAGAACTTTTTTAAGTGCAGCAAAACTTGCAGAAAAATTTCAGGGCCTGGCAGTACCTTTTGAACATCTCAAACGTCATTTACATCAAGCAGATATTATCATCAGCTCTACCGGTGCGCGTGACTTTATTATCACTTCAGAAATGGTTAAACAAAGTCTGAGACAACGCAAAGGCAATTCTATGTTTTTCATCGACATTGCAGTACCGCGTGATGTTGATCCTGAAATCAATGAACTGAATGGAACCTATTGCTATGATATTGATGATCTGCAGGCTCATGTTTCTCAAAACCAGCAGGAACGAAAGAAACAGTCATTTGTTGCAGAAGAAATAATTGAAGAGGAAATTTTGGAGGTGGAACTCTGGTTTAAGTCTCTTTCTGCAGTACCAACAATTAGAAGTCTGCGCAGAGCATTCCATTCCAAAGCAGAAGAGGAAATGGAGAAAGCATTTCGGCGAATGAAAAATCTTCCGGCATCAGAACAAAAGGAAATAGAGCAGTTTGTACACAGGCTGATTCACAAGCTGTTGCACGATCCTTCACATAACCTTAAGCAAATTGCACATTCTGAAGATGCCCACCTTTATCTGGAATCTGTAAAAAAGATATTTGACTTGAAACCACAACAGCTTAATTTGGAAGAGAATCCAAAAAAATATTCCAGACTCAAAATCGTGAATTCCTGACATATGTCCAACGCTTTTTCGACAAGCGGGAGTAAATCCAGTTTAGTAATTGCAACCCGCGGTAGTCTACTTGCTCTCTGGCAGGCAGAATGGGTGCAGCAAAGGATTCTGGATGAATATCCTGAAACCTCTGTTGAATTGTTAATCCTTAAGACAACCGGAGATAGAATACAGGATCGCCCACTGTCTGAAGTCGGCGGTAAGGGTTTATTCATCAAGGAATTGGAAAGCGCACTGCTTGACGGTCGTGCAGATATGGCTGTTCACAGTATGAAAGATGTGACAAGTGAATTTCCTGAGGGCTTGGAAATATCAGTGATTACTGAGCGAGAAGAAGCAGGAGACGCCTGGATTTGTCAAAAATATGGTACTCTGAATAATTTCCCAAATGGTGCAGTTGTCGGTACAAGTTCTTTACGCAGGGCATCTCAACTGAATCATCATCGTCCGGATTTGAAGATTAAGAGTTTGCGTGGAAATGTACAAACACGGCTCAGGAAACTGGATGAAGGTGAGGTAGATGCAGCAATTTTAGCAGTTGCAGGATTGAAGCGACTCAAACTTGAAGCACGAATTACTGAAATATTGCCGCTGAAATTGATGCTTCCGGCAATTGGTCAGGGTGCAATTGGGATTGAAACACGGATAGGAGATCAGGCGACACTGAGCCGGATTGAACATCTTAATCATCCACTTACATGGGATTGTTTACAGGCAGAGAGGACTTTGTTGGCAGTGCTGGAGGGGAACTGTCAACTGCCTTTAGCCGGATATTGTATTTTAGACGGAGAAGAATTGTTTTTGAGAGCCGCAATTTGTGACAGTGGAATTGGTTTAATGTTAGCTTATGAAGCACGTGCATCCCGTAAAAATGCAAACAAACTTGGTCAGGATGTCGCAGAGTGGTTACTGGACAATGGTGCAGAGGATCTGTTGCGAAAATTAAAAAACATTTAATCAACATTGTCATGGAAAAATACTGGAATATTGCAATTATCGGTTCAGGTCCTGCAGGATTTTATGCTGCTGGAGAGTTGTTTAGACAAGAATCATGGTCGATCAAAGTTGATATGTTTGAGTGCTTGCCGACACCGTTTGGACTTGTCCGCGGAGGAGTAGCACCGGATCATCAGAAAATAAAATCTGTCACTAAAATCTATACACGAATTGCAGAAAATGAGAATTTCAGATTTTTTGGCAATGTAGAATTTGGCAGGGACATACAACAGTCTGATTTAATGGAACGCTATGATGCAGTGATTTATGCAGTCGGTAGTCCTGCAGATCGTGCTTTAGGAATTCCGGGTGAGGAATTATCCGGAAGCCACTCTGCAACAGAGTTTGTTGCCTGGTATAACGGACATCCTGATTTTGCTGAACTCAAGTTTGATTTGTCAGCAAAGCAGGCTTTTGTAATTGGCATGGGTAATGTGGCACTTGATGTAGCAAGGATTTTGGCAAAAACTCCGGATGAACTCGCAGAAACGGATATTGCGGATTATGCTCTCAAGGCTCTAGCAGAGAGTCAACTGGAAAATATCTGGCTGGTAGGCCGCAGGGGGCCGCTGCAGGCAGCTTTTACACCGTCTGAAGCCAGAGAATTTCTGGAGCTGCAGGAGTCTGATGTAGTTCTCGAAGGAGGATTGCTGGAACTGGATCCGGAAAGTCAGCATTTACTGGAAACTGAAGCCAGCAAAGACACAAAGAAAAACATCGAAATTCTCAAACAGATTTCTGAAAGAGATACATCCACTAATAAAAAGAAACATGTTCATTTTCTTTTTCTGGCATCACCTGTTGAAATATCCGGAAAAGGCAGAGTTGAAAAGATAAGTCTGATCCGTAATCAATTGGTGAAGCAGGCTGATGGCAGTTTGCGTCCACAGGCAACTGAGAATAAAATTGTAGAAGAGGCTGGTTTGATTTTCCGTTCAATCGGTTATCTTGGGAAACCGCTACCGGATCTGCCTTTTGATAAAAAATCAGGCACAATTCCAAATGAATGCGGGCAAGTCAAAGATCCTGAAAATGGAAATACTTTAAGAATGCGTGAATATGTTGCCGGTTGGATAAAGCGAGGTCCCAGTGGTGTAATCGGTACCAATAAACAGGATGCAGTTGAAACGGTGCATCGAATGCTGGAAACTTTCATGGTAGAAAAAATGGAGGCTGGCCAAGATGTGAAATCTCAGGATATCACTGCTTTGCTGGAAAAACGTAAAGTGGATTTTATTTCGTTTTCAGACTGGAAACTGCTGGATACTCACGAGATTGAAGCAGGTCAGGCAGAGGGGCGACCCCGGCGAAAAGTAACTTCGGTTACAGAAATGTTGGCAGTAATTCGAAACAAGAGCTAAAAAAAGTATTAACAGTCCACACCAACTGCAGAGGCAACAGATTCGAAAGCATCTTTTTTCAACAACTCCGACAGTTCACGCTTTACTTTACGCACCATTCCGGGACCCTGATAAATTAATCCGGTGTAAATCTGTACTGCAGATGCACCGGCTCTGATTTTTTCATAAGCATCAGCACCGCTTAAAATCCCACCAACTCCAATGATCGGTATTTCCGGACCAAGTTCCTGAAACAAACTCCGGATCATTTCCGTACTTCGTTTCTGTAGTGGTTTACCACTCAGACCTCCGGTTTCGTGATGATTTTTACTATTAAGTTGAGGACGCTCAACGGTAGTGTTGGTAGCAATCACACCCTGGATGGAAAATTCCTGAATGACTTGAATGGTGTTTTCCAAAGCCTCTTGGCTAAGATCCGGAGCAAGTTTAACCATCAGCGGAGTCTTCCGGAGATGATTCCGCTCCAGCGTATCGCGCCGTGCACAGACAGCAACGAGAAGACTGCGCAGAGCCTCTTTTTCCTGTAAATTGCGTAAATTATCTGTGTTTGGTGAGCTGATATTGAGTGTGAAATAATCTGCAAAGGGGTGGAGTGTACTCAGTGCAGAGACATAATCATCTTCAGCATTATCCAGATCTGTGTCCTTATTCTTGCCAATATTAATGCCCAGCAGTCCTGAGTTTATATTTGCAGGATAGTTTGTGGATTGATTGAATATTTCCACCTCATCAGCACTGATAGTTGCTGTCCTGGAGACAAGTCTTTCCGCCATTTTCCAGGCACCCTGATTATTGAACCCCATGCGGTTTATCAGTGCCAGATCTTGAACCAGCCGGAAAAGTCTGGGACGCGAATTTCCGCTTTGGGGCTTTGGGGTAACGGTTCCGATTTCTACAAAACCAAAACCAAGTGCAAATAATGCAGGATGAATGCGACCGTCTTTGTCAAAACCTGCAGCCAGACCAATTGGGTTTTGCAAAGTATATCCAAAGAGTTCAGTTGTTAACCGAGGAGATTCCTCACGGAACTGCCAGCACAAGAACTGAAGCAGTCCGGGAAACTTTGAAACAAGTTCAACTGCAGAAAGCATTCTTTCATGGGCGTTTTCAGGATCTACTGCAAATAAAAATGGACGCAGTTGTTGGAAAATAAAATCAATGGGCAACCTCATTTTTCTTCCCATGCTTCAGATTCAAAGGCCAGAAGTTCAGCATCAGCATCACGCCAACTGCCTTTTGGTAACTCTGCTTTACGGCACAGTTCATCCAGCAGTGTAAGGCGATCCCAGCCTTGTGAAACTGCTACTTCCGGTAAAAATAATCCTCTAGAGCATCCTTTAATGAGTAGTAACCCGTGTTTTCCAACCACCACATTTTCAGCAGTTATGGCATACATTGGTGTGAGTACATTTATTTCAATCAAGAGATTCGGCAATTCATGAAGCGTGACCGCTGGAAAACGTGAGTCATCAACTGCACTGGAAACTGCTGTTCTGGCGACGGCCTCAATCAGCGAGCAGCGAGCCTCGGTTTGTCCTATACAACCGCGCAATTCACCGGAGTCCTTTTTTCTCAAAGTTACAAACACAGCACGTTTGCAGAGCATTTCAGCAGATTCTTCCACAAACTTGGTTCGGGTTTTATTTTCCAGATAATTCTGCAGTGCTTTTCTTGCGACCTGCAAAAGTCTTGTTTTATGTTGGGCAGAATATTGAGTAATCATTTGATTATAAAGGGGTAGCATCAAGTTGTTTTTAATTGCATTGTAAGTTTAACACAACTTGACAGATATGAAAAAATGAATGATTGAAAAAGATTTATCGTTGGGTTCGAAGTAGCACAGTTTTAAACCATGACATCCGCAAAATATTTTTTAGTTGATTTCTGTGTTAAAACAATTATAATCTGCTTTAAATGGTGGGATTTGTGCGTAAAAGCAATCTTTAATTCTTCTGCACTATTTGATAAATTGAGGAGAATTGCTGCAGTGTGCAGGTTCACCGCGGTTTTTGAGGAGGTATTGTGTAACATAAGTCCGGCTGATATTGGTTATGAGTAGTATTCAGCCGTAATTATTAATCTTAACTAAATAGGTAAAGATGAAAACTTACCAATATTTAGTGTTAATATCATCAGTACTGCTGTTTGTAGCCTGTTCCGAGAAAGATGACAGCAGTAGCAGCAGTAGTAGCAGTGGAGTCTCAGATTCAAGTATGGTCTCAGCCATGCCGAGTAATCTGTCAGTTTCCTCAAATACCGAATCAGGCTCAAGTGTCAGCAGCAGAACTGCAGGTCGTACTTCAGCCAAGATCAATGACGACAGCGATCCCAAAAAACATGCAGATAAAGTTGCCAGACTGCAGGCAGTTTTGAATACAACTGATATCAGTCAGTGCCATAAGGCAATTCCCAAGAAAATGAAAGGTGACAGCAGCAAATATGTCAGTTGTTACGGACCTCAACTTGCTTATGTAAATCATCCAGCTGATAACTCATCAGATGGTACCCTCCCAACGGGTGATCTGGGAATATGGTCTGCCTACAATGACAATTCAACGCAGGAGGCTTGTTCAGTAGGACAAATGAATCTGTTGATGGATAAGATCGGCAGGAAAGTTGACCTGGCAGTGGGTATTACAGCGATGATGATTTGTGCCGCCAAGAATGACAGTCTAAGCAGGCCGACAGTTGACGGCGACGCACTAGATGTAACCGCCTCGGTTGCCAAGACACAAATGTCGGCAAAACGCGGTGGGATGGAAATCACATCTGCTACTCTTAAGCGCAGTACACTTGCCAGTGGAAAAATCAAATACTTATCAAAACTGGTAGGTAGTTTTTCATACACCGACAGCAGTAACAATACAGACAATCAAAACTTCACCATCAAATTTCAGCATGTTCCGGATACTGAATCCTCTACGCTGGGAACAGGTGGAGAAGGCCTGATTCAAATGTGGCAGGAAGGTCTCAACAGAACTGATGGGAATTGTGGTGGTTCTACACTTGATACTGCAATGTCAGTAGCCTACAAAAATACCTCTGATAATGTCAGCATCAGGGCAGTTAAAGCTAATTTTTCTGATAACATGACCAGCAGTGAATTTTTCGGTTCAGGCGGAGAAGTTCGCGGAACTTCAATTACTGATAATTCAAGTGCGGGCTGGTGTGCTGACTTAAATGTTGTAAGAGCAAATCTGGATTCCAGCGGTTTTGGTAAAATAGGCTATGCCTGGCAGGCAGGTAAAGGTGATGGATATACCAGGACGTTTAATATCAAAACGGACAATACTTCCGGAACTTTGAGCGGAGATGCCTATTTCGGCTTCAATCCACATCCTGACAACAGCAGCGGAACGAATAAATATCGTTCAACTAAAATTGACAGGATGATTTGCAACTGGGCTGGTCCAAACAATAGCCGTACAGGTGTTTCAAAAGTACAACGACAGCAATTGAGCTTTGATAGTACAGCTAATGTTTGGAAGTCAGCTACTGACAATATTACTTTTGCACCCACAAATGATTGTAATTTTGATAATTCTTCTTACTCCACAACCACTTTTGGCGGGTACGGAGCAAGTATCACTAATAATTTGGAGAGTATCTCAAACTACAACACCAATTTTGGTTCTCAGCCGACAAAACCGGAACCAACTTTAGAATAGCATCACCTTTTGCGAGCATTTCCCTGTTCTTTCTGAGCAGGGAGATGTCTCGAATCCTCATTTAATTCCTACTGAAAAACTGTTGCAAGCAAAAACTTGCCGTTATTGCTGAAAAGTGGATAATAGCACTTTTCAAGTTAAACTATTTTAAGATAAGCTAAGATGAGTTTTAAGACCATAATTTTAGAAATTAATGAGCGTAAAATAGCTACCCTGACCCTGAACCGTCCGGATGTACACAATGCATTAAGTCTGGAAATGATTCGTGAACTGCGTCAAGTGGTGGCAGAAATAAACGCAAATTCAGTAGTCAGAGGAGTGATTCTGACAGGCAGCGGGAAATCTTTCTGTGCCGGTGCAGACCTGCGCTGGATGCAGGAAATTAGAGAGCAAAAACGTGAAGACAGAATTGCGGAAGCAACGGAGTTATCCGAAATGCTTGGCGAACTGGACCAGCTCAAGGTGCCGCTGATTGGACGGATTAACGGCCTCTCTTTTGGAGGTGCAGTGGGCCTGATTGCCTGTTGCGACATTGCAGTTGCAGTTGAAGAGGCCTTGTTTTCACTGACTGAAGTATTGTTGGGTCTACTGCCGGCGACGATCTCCCCCTATGTGCTGCGTCGAATCGGGGCACCGAATGCAAGGCGGGTGATGTTAAACGCACATCGTTTTTCTGCAGAGGAAGCTGTTCAGTTAAATCTAATTGCCAAGACAGTTCCTGCTAACAAACTGGATGAAGCAATTGGGCAGGAAATCAAGGAACTGCTGTGCTGTGCACCGGAAGCAGTTTCGGCTGCCAAGCGTCTTATTGCAGAGGTCAGAGGAAAAGAACCGGATGATGTACGCAGTGCAACAATTGAAAAACTGGCAAATGCCTGGGAGTCGGATTCAATTAAAGAAGGTATCGATGCCTTCTTCAGCAAACGCAAACCAGCTTGGAATCCTGAAGCTTAAATATTAAGATTTAGATGATTTCTACAGTAACTAAAATATGTTTAAGACTTTTATTTGCGGGCGGGATTATTTTTCTGGCTGGCAGCATTCAGGCTGTTGAAACAATAGGTCAGACTCCGCTAGAATCTGCCCCTGCTCTTGCTGAAAATCAGGTTGCTCAGCCGACTACTGTTTTTGGCGGTGTTGGTAGAAAGATGCCCGTCTGGCAGGCTGGAATGGACTTTTTTGTTCTGAGCAATCCGCATTACAGTGCTTTCCGAAACACTCTAGAACTGAGAAGTCATGTTTATTGGGGAGAATGGTGGTTTAGTGACCGCTGGGGTATAAAAGGTTTGCTTGCTGAACAACGCTTTAAGATGTTTGCTTCAAGTGAGAACCAGGCAGAATCAAGTACAACTTACCTGGGTGTTTTAGCAAAGACACAGCATTTGCTGACAGAAGGCTGGAAGATAAGTGCTGCACTCGGATTGGCAAGAACAGTTTTCAGTCTTGGTAGTCAGCGAAAACTTGGCAACTCTCTGGTTAGTGAATTTCGGATCGGGATGGAATTGTCTGAGGACTTTTGGTCTGATGCTGGTATTTTAACCATGGACAGTGCCAGCGGGAGTGGCACCGGAGATCAGCGACTGGGATCTACGGGTTATTTGTTGGGCTTAAGCTACGGCTTCTAATTAATTAATTCATCTTAATTTAGTAAAAAATTATGCAGTTACCAGATGTAGAAGCGATGTCAGCGGCAGAAAAGATTTGGTTTGCCAAATCAATTGCAGGAATGGTTGTTGCCGATGGACGTGCAGACCAGCAGGAAATGAACTTTTTGCGGGAGGCAATTAATTTTTTAGAAAATAAAGATGATATACAGGCAATTATGGATATTATCAAGGAGGGTAAATCACCCGAGATGAGCCTTCTGGAAATCGAACCCAAGCAGGCGTTTCTGATGCTGAAATTTCTGGCACAGTTAATGGTTGCAGATTCTCATCTGCATTCAAAAGAAATTGCTTATTTTCTCTTAGCCGGACGCTATTTAGGTTTTAATAACGAAATATTGACAAAGCTCTGGAAGAGTGCCCGTGCAATGCTGGATAGGGATTTGCCACTAGGAATAATAGAAACAGGAAAAATAACTGCAAAAGTCAGATTAACTAAAGTAGATGGAGACGGTTTCACATTTCGGCTGGGAAAAGCACTGATGCCAAAAGTTAGTATCATGCTCAAGGTACGTAAAGAAATTCCGGAAAATCAAGGTAGCGAAGAAGAAGAAAAATACTGGGATGTTATCTCCTGTAAAATGTTTAAACAACGTCAGTTGAAATTTGAAGAAAGTTGCTATCTGGTGCGAGCAGTTTTTGTACAAAAAATAGCAGAAGAACATGGGATAATGCAGATAATGCATCCAGAAAAATTTGCTAAATTTTCTGATGGAGGGTTTATCAAAACCAAGAAGAACTCACTTTTGGGTAGTAACTTACGTTGTTATGTCTGTGATAATCCCGAAGTTGCTTTTTTTGAACTGCATTCAAAAAGTATGATTACTGAACCAAATATTTTTGGAATTCCTGCATATATCAGATCGGCAGGAAAATTGGATTTTTGTGATTATAATCTCATTCAAGTTGCCTCTTGTGCAAAATGCGGCTTCTCCAGTAACCATAAAGAACATTTTAAACGTTTGAAAACAGATAAAGCAGTTTTTGATGTAACCAAGTTTTCAACAGGTTGGGAAGAAAAAATTGCACCTCTGCTCAAAAAATCTCAGGCGGCAGGCGAAGAATTCTATTCTGAAGAACGAAACACCAAGCAGGGAATCCTGGCTTATGATCTGGCAATTGCAACTTTTGAACAGATGTCCAGTATTGTTTCAGATGATCAGCAAAAGGGTATGGCACTTCGTAAAGAAGCATCGATGTTGATGACACAGGCGGAACTCTTGATGGAAAACAAGGACAGAGAGGCAGCAGAAGCAAACCTGAAAAAGGTGGTTGAGAAACTGGAACCTATTTTTGAAAGATTAAAGGGACCTGAGATGATTCATGTATGCTTGTTATTATTTCAGATTAAAATATATCTTAATGAATTACAGTCTGCTGCACAATACATGAAATTTATGGACAATTATGATCCTGAAAATAAGCTTGAAGAAGGCACAGAAGAATATAAAGAACTGAAAGTAGGCTCAGCAAAGCTAAAGGCAACATTTGATGACCGGGAAATTTTAACAAAAGAAAAATTAACTCGTTTTCATCTTGACGACGAATGAGGCAAATATGGTTGATCAGGTTCAAGACACAGATCTCCAGGCAGGTGAAGCGGAAAAAAACAAACTGATATTATTGCTTCTCAGTAAAGATTTACGTAAAAGTTACATGAAAACTTTAGTAGATCGTTTACTAAAAACGGATGTCACGGTTGCAATTGATGAAACGAATTATCCGGAAGAAAAGCAGAAAAAATACAAATGGATTTTAAGTTTTCCCGGAGATCTCCCACTGGGAATAACTCCGGATGCAGACAGTGTCAAACAGGTATTCCGTGTGCCAGGTAGCCCAGATCTATTGCAGGAAAAAACAGCTTCAAGTGACACGGAACAATTGACAAAGCTGACAAGTCGTTACAAGGAAATTCTGCAGATTTGTGAAGAACGTGAAAAAGACCCGAAATTCTTCAAGTTGGCAGTGACTGATGCTGTTTTGCGCAACAAACAAAAAATACTACTACAATTTCAGGAACTGGTTAGCAAGCTGGAACAAGAAATTACTGAAGTAGAAAAGCCATACTATCAGGGTATCGGTTACATTCTCAGTACTGCAATTGAGAAGATTACTGGAGTTGCAATTTTAGACGGTCTGATGAAAGGTTTGATCAATGTGATGATTATAGATGATCTTGGTCAGCGTACACAGGATGGGCTGGTGAAAATAGATTTCAGCCGAAAATTTCTTTCTTTTATGCCTTCCAATGAACTGGCAAACAAGATTGAAAAATTCAGGAATGATCATGCTGAAGACGAATTGTCAAAGGCAAATATTGCAGATTATGTCTTTAATTCAGCAGATTTTGAAAAAGTGGATATTGTTTTTTTTAATTCCTGGAAATTTACTAAAGACACTTTTCCAGTCAGAGTTGCCCTGCGTAAAAAAACAATTATCAGCAAACAGGAGGAACGAAAGGTTAAACAGGAAGATCAGCTTGCAGTTAAAATTGAGGCTGAAGAGGAAAGCATTAAAAATGTTAAAGAGAAATTAAAAGAGGTAATTCACTCCATCAGCATCATAGAAAAGTCACACTTAGAGGATGAAGATGAATATCAACAGCTGAATAATTCAAGAAAGAGAATAATAAAGGATATCAAGCGTCATGAGTTGCGGCTCAAAGAACTGAAGAGACCGGTAAAGGCCGGAGATGAGGAAAAAATCATTACTTTTGACCTGTTTGAGATATTTAAAAGCAAGCAGTCATTTTTGGAGCGGATGGGAGACAAAGCAGTTTCTCTGGGAATGGGCGAGTTTTGGGGTGATCACGTGGAAACTGATGAACGCCACAGTTTTACCAAGCTGACAGAAATGGCTAATTTTGCAAAAGAATGGATCAAAGCATCCGGGCGGTTAAATAAAATCACAGCACAAACCACTCATTTAGCAGAACAGTTAGATCAGTTTGTTAAAAAAAATGAAATGTTGGCTAAAGTTAAAACTGCAGTTGCCAAAGACACTGTGAACTACCAGCCGCTTTTGGATGAACACATGCTTGACTGTCTGGAACTTGCAATACTGAGTTGTGAAATATCCAATTTGTCTGAAGAACAACAGCAGTTATAATAGTAGTAGAAAGAATTAGATTTTGTCGAAATATTTTGTTGCACTAAGTGTGAATATTTAAGCATTGCAGTCTGCAAATTAGTTACATCCCGCCAACAGTCATTTCTGAAATCAAGACAGTCGGCAGCCCAACTCCTACCGGCACATTCTGGCCTTCTTTACCGCAAGTCCAGATACCTTCACTCATAGCAAAATCATTGCCTACCATACTGACTTTTGACATTGAATCTGGACCATTGCCGATCAGCGTGAAATTTTTTATAGGAACAATTTTCTTGCCATCTTCAATCAACCAGGCAACTGTTGGCACAAAGACAAAATCACCATTTGAAATATCTACTTGTCCGCCACTGAACTCCTGACAATAAACCCCTTTTTTTATGGAACCGATTATCTCCTCAGGTTCAGATTCTCCCTGAGCTAAAAAAGTGGATGTCATCCGTGGTATTGGATAATGGGCATAGGATTCGCGGCGTCCGTTTCCTGAGGGATTAGTACGAAAATGTCTGGCACTAATCCGGTCATGCATGTAATTGCGTAAAACCCCTTTTTCGATTAATAAGTTTTCTGCAGATGGCACTCCTTCATCATCAAAATTTAATGCACCGCGTTCATGTGGAATGGTACCGGAATCAAAAATAGTACAGAGTTCAGAAGCAACTTTTTCGCCGATACGACCACTGTAGGCAGAACTTCCTTTACGGTTAAAATCAGCTTCCAGTGGATGGCCAACGGCTTCATGCAGCAAAATTCCTGATTGAGCCGGACCTAAAACAACCGGCATTAATCCTGATGGAGCCTGTACAGCACTTAGCAGCAAAATTGCTTCTGATGCTGCCTGTTCACCTAAAATTACTGCATGATCGGCATTTTTTAAATATTCCAGACCTACACGTCCACCTATTCCTGAACTACCGTTTTGAATGTTCTTGCCTTCTTGCGAAACGCAATGTACATTCATGCGGAACATTGGTCGAGTGTCACGTAAAATTGAACCTTCTGAAGTGATGACCTGAGTCAGGTTGAGTGCATCCATCACGGCAACGGTTACACGAACAATTTTTTCATCGAAGGCTTTGGCGGCGGCTTCTGTACGTTTGACCAGCTCTATTTTTTGCAAAAGCTCCAAATCTGTTACTGTTTCCAGAACAGGGTAATAATTGGGGGGAAGCAGTTCGTTAAATCGAAAACCATCTTCCAGCAAGACCTCTCCGCTGGAAGCAATCGCTGCTGCTGAACGAGCTGCATGCAGCATTGGTTTTAAGGCAAAATCTTCACTGTATGCATAGCCTGTCTGATCACCCTGTACTACACGTATTCCCACTCCGGAAACTACTGCTACAGCAGAGTTTTTGATGATGCCGTCCTCCATTACTACTGAATTTCTTGTGCTGTACTCAAAATAAATGTCTGCAAAATCACCTCCCCGGTGAAGTGCAGTATTCAATAATTGACGAAGTACCTGCTGGTCAATACCCATCTGTACCTCAAACAGCTGCTTTACTGCTTCCTCTGCAGACAAAGTGTGTGTCAGGTGCTGGGCTATATTGCTGGTTTCAAGTGATATTTGGGAAGAATTCATTTAGTATTAAGACTATTTGTTTGTTAAAAATTATGATTGGAAGACAAGTTGAGTTCAGTCTGCAGCTAGAAAGGATTCAATACAGTCTGCAGCCTTGTTATAGGCTCCAGGCTCACCAAGCTTGCTGCGTGTTGTTTGCAGTTGGCTGATCATTGTTTCACGATAGTCTTCATCCTGCAAGAGGCGAACAGTTGCAGTTGTTATCTTACTGACGTTAAAATCATTTTGCAGTAATTCTGGAACGATTTCTTTTTCGGCCAGCACATTAACCAGACCAATATATTTAGTATCCGCCAGTCTACGTGCAAGCCAGTATGTTAGTGCTGAAACCCGATAAACTATTACGAACGGTTTGAGTGCAAGTCCAGTTTGCAGTGAAGCAGTTCCAGAAGCAACAATTGCTGCATCACAAGCCTGCAATGCTTCAACAAAATGTTCTGTAACGAGAGTTACTGGAACCATTGATGATTGAACTGCCTGTTTTACCAGCTGTAAATTGAGTGACTCAGCAACAGGCAGAATGCACTGGATATTTCCCGTTATTTTCTGAATTTCCGGTAGCGACTCAAGCATAACTGGCAGGTGCCTTCTCATTTCGCTTGGTCGGCTGCCTGGGGCAAGCAACAGCAGCGGAAGATCTTCCTGCAGTCCGTTTCGTTTTAGAAATGCATTGGAGTCTGTATTTTCCTGAATTTCATCCAATAGAGGGTGACTAACCCAACTGACATCTACTCCAGCCTGTTGATAAATTATTTCTTCGAAGGGAAAGAGTACAATCATCTTATCAACCACACGTTTGATGGTTGCTAATCTGCCTTTACGCCAGGCCCAAATTTGTGGACTGTTGAAAAATATTACCGGAATTCCTGCAGCTTTAGCATAAGCAGCCAATTTGAGATTAAAACCCGGATAATCAATCAGGATTAGTGCATCCGGGCGTTCTTCTAACAAGGCGTCCCGCATCCTCCAGAGAATCCGGTAGAGACGTGGAAGATGCCGTATTACCTCGACTAAACCATGTGTCTGCAAAGAATCCAGCAGGTAATATGGACGGAAACCAGCTCTCAGCATTTTTTCACCGCCGATACCAAATATCTCTGCAGACTTTAGATTTTGTCTCAAACTACTAATCAGACCTGCTCCATGAGCATCTCCGGATGCTTCTCCGGCAACCATCATAAGTTTCATCGAGTATTTCAGGAAGGTGGTTTTAGACTATGGCAGGTGTTGAATCAGGAGTCTTTTTTGAATACAAGTCCTACTTGCGGAAAGCCGGCATTCTTAAAAAGCAGCATTAGTTCCATTAGAGTTCCGTAAGGAACATTTTTATCCATTTCCACATAGATTGGTAGTTTACTCTGCCACAAATTAACATCATCAGTCAATGATAATGAAAGGCTTTTAAGTGAATAAATCTTGTCTAGAATTAGAATTTGCTGTTGGTTGTTGACGACTGCCAGGATTGATTTTTCGTAAGCAGGAAGACGTTCTTTTATATTTCCTTTAGGTAACTGAACAGGCAGTGCAAGAGTCAATAAAGGTGCAGAAATCAAAAAGGCCACCAGAAGTACCAATAAGACATCTACAAAGGGAGTGATGTTGATTTCAGACATCAGTTCCCCACGGAGTCGCCGGGCATGTCGAAATTTTCTCATTTTTTTGGCAGCAAATGCTGTTGAAGGTGATGCAGAAGTTGCAGTGCAAAATAATCCATTGTCTCAGTCATTCCCCGGATCGTTGCACGAAAGAGGTTGTAGCCTAAAGTAGCAGGAATTGCCGCAAACAAACCGGCCGCAGTAGCTACAAGCGCCTCAGCAATGCCTGGACTGATCACAGACAGATCAACTGAATTGAACTCAGAAATACTCATGAAAGTGTTAATTACACCAATCACAGTGCCAAATAAACCAATAAACGGAGATGTGACAGCGATGGTTGCCAGCAGAGCCTGGCCGGCATTTAGATCTTTCTCTGCCAGCAAAATTCGAGCTTCCAGCATCCTTTCCAGTCGGTCCATTAATTCCCGGCGGTGGCCATAATCTGATGCAGGATTTGATTTAAGGAACCTCTTAAGTTCCCGATCTCCAAGTGTGAACATTTCCTGGAGCGGATTATTGGGCATCTTTGCGAACCGCAAGCGTAGTTCATCAACACGTTTTGTGTTTTCCAGTAGTTTTAGGGCACGTGACTGAAGAAACTTTGCCCGGATAAGGCTGAAAAACTTCATGAACAACGTGATCCAGACAATCACAGAACAGGCAAAAAGCACTGCAAGAACACTAAAGGCAATACTACTGAAATCAGTAGTAAACGGGAGAGATAAAAAATCCATTTATGTATTTATGGTTTAAGCAATAAAGTGAATTCCACTCTCCTGTTTTGGGCCCAGGCATTTTTGTTGGATTCAGAAACCAGCGGATATTCTTCACCAAAACTGAAGATTTGTGCAAGTGAAGAGTCGGTGAGATAGGCCAAAATCGCATTTGAAACTGAGTTAGCCCGGCGATGTCCTAAAGCCATGTTGTATTCGTCGCTACCCCGTTCATCTGCATGACCTTCAATCTGAATAATCATGTCACCACGTGACTCCACATTTTTCAGCACACAGGAACTTTGCTGGCGTAATAGTTTTATATAGTCAGTTTTGATAACTATTTTATCAAAATCAAAGTGTATGACAGGCATCAGTCGATCATTTGTTTTGTCACGAAGTCTCCTGTCTGCAATATCTAATTCTTTTGTTTTAAGCAGGCGTTGATGAATTGCTGCCATCAGTTCCGGTACCTTGCTACAGGATACAAGTCTATTGGCAGAGGAAAGTGCCAACGGTGCTTCCGGAATAAAAAGATCAGGCTTTGGTTCGACCTGTGGTGATACTATGATAGCGACTACATCCGGAGTAGTTTTTTTAGTTTCTTCTGCTACTGAATCTTCAACTGTTTCTGACTGAGTTTCCTGAGTTTGCACTTTCTCTGCTCGAGATTGTGCGGCTTCGACTACAGTTTCCTCGGTTGCCTCCGTTACTACAACCTGCACCGTTTCCTCTATTATTTCCTGAACAGCTTCCTCTGTCTGAGTTTCTTCTGCCGGAGTTCCATCTGTCTGAGTTTCCTCTACGGGTGGTTCCTGTGATTTTGGTTCTGTTGCAGGTAAAATCTCTGCGGAAGAGTCGGATTCATCATTTTGTAATTCAGGTTGAATTACTTCCTGAGTTTCCTGCTCGGCTTCGGCCACTAACAAACTTTCTGTTGATGCAGGCGCAGAATCTTCTGTTTCTGCAACACTTTCCTGGGTCAGTAGTTCAGTAATTTTTTCTTCCTGAAGTTTTTCCTGCTCTTCTATGTTTATTTGATGTTCTAAGTCTAGTTTGTTTTCCTCCTCAGGACTTATTTCAACAGCAGTTTCTTCTTCAACAACAGCAGTTTTTTCTTCTTCAACAACAGGTTCTTCTTCTACTACTTGAGGTTCCGGACTTTTTGAACTGCATCCGGCAAAAAGGAGAGACAAAAGAACTAACGAAATAGTAAAATATTTTAGCATGTGAGTACCTTTTAAGATTGTTCCAGACATTTTTTATTTGAGGAATACAATCTTTTACGCAGATTGGCAAATTATGCAAGATGACTAAAGACCAAGACTAACTGAGATGTCTTTAATTTGCAACGAATATCTAACAGAAAATAAAAAAATAATATTATTGTTGGCAGATGAAAGGGATATAATTAAAATCTGTAAAAAAATTGATCTGCCTGACAAATTTTACTAACAATGGCATGTAATTATGCTTGACAAATCTTCCGTCAAAGCGTAATAAAGAGGGTTAATGAGAGATTAAATTAGCTGAAAATATACTGAAAACAAATATTTTCACCACCAAAATATTGCTTGTCCATGAACACATACCACATTATGAACAAAAAAATTCTAAGCATTATAAGCTGCAGCCTGGTTTTCATTTTCCTCAGTATTAGTTACTGTCAGGCGGAAATTTTAAGTCGCAGCCGGCCGGAACCGGAGATGCGTGAACGGATTCATAAAATTCTGCGTAAAACTCTAGCTGAAAAATATATTGACGTTTCAGTAGTAATGCATTCAGTTTTGGATAATACACCTGTAAAAAAAGACAGTGATCTGCTTCCTGGAGTGAAAATTATTACTAGTGAAAATGACGTGAAAGTAGTCTTCAATTACCGCAGTATAATTTTAACGGTCAACGATGCAGTAAATTTAGATCAAGTGGAAATGCGGATACGTTCAGAAATTACTGAATTAAAATCTCAGGACCGTTTTGAACAGTCAGTTGTTATAGAAAAACTACAAATCGAGCGGCCGGATTTTTCTGCAAAACTGGTTGAATATGTAAATTTACTGGTTGGTGCACGTGCAAATTTAAATCTTGATGAACCGGTTGCAGCACAGGAAATGCTGAAACAGGCAGCAGCAATAAGTGCAGAATTTCCAGCAGGTTATGAAATGCTGGGAGTGGAGCAGTTAATTCCTGAATATGTGCCTGAAGGTACTGAAGCAATTACACCTGCTCAATGGGCCATAATTGGCACACTTGGAGTTCTGTTGTTGTTGACCCTTGCCCTCTTCTTTTTTGTCTCCCGCAGTACTCGTGAGAAAGAGGAAAAAGAACATCCTTTACAGTCTACACTTGGAAAAGTTGCAACTGCTATTGAAAGCATGGCACCGGAAACAGAGGAGGAAGAAGAGGAACTGGATCTTCCTGATGAAGAAGATGGGGCAGATGATGATGAAGGCAAAATAGATTATTTCGGTTTTGTTCGCAGGATGCCTGCAGGAATTCGAGTTAATCTGCTGCAGAAAATAAAACCAGCTCAACAGGCTGCAGTTTTCAGTCAAATGGATCCTGGTGAAATGGCTGTAATCCTCAAGGAGTTTCCTGCAGAGGATGCACTGGCGGCTGTGCTGGCCATGAAAGATGTCAGTGTTTCGCCAAGTGAACTGGAAAAGCTGGCGGAGGAATTAGCTGAAACTGCAAAAAAATTACCGGTTTCTTTTGACGGACTAGGCCGAATTGGAGAACTTTCAGGACAGGTGAGTGCTGAACAATGGAACATGATACTTGACAGTACAGGAGAACTGAAGAAGAAAAATCCAGATCTGGCAAAAACTGCAGACAGTTCCATGTCTCAAATCCGCGAACGAAGTCTGTCTTTTGATGAACTGCAAAGCAGTTCAGAGATTGAGGAAGCACTTGTAGCCAGAGTGATGGAACGTTTTGAGCGTTCACGGTTAAGCACTGGAGCCAGGGTCTCAGTACCTTATCTGTTACTCGATGCTGAGTCATCGGTGACTGAAAAAATTATGAAGGAATATACAGAAGAAACACGGCAATATTATCAAGAACAACAGCAGGGTTTTGAAAAACAACGTGAAGAAGATGATGCAGATAAGGAGCGGATAAATCAACTCCGAGATCTGCACCGCAACGTTTTTATGCGTCATGTGCATCAGGAACTGGCTAAAATTTGGAATAAAAAGGATTCATGAAACAAACAAGTGCAGATAAATTAGGAACATCACTCGGTTTTTTATCAGGAGCAATTTTTATTCTTTCTGGAATTCTGTGGCCGGCAGAATTTTCTAATCTGGCACTTTGGCTGGAGAGTTCCGGAGAAGCGGATTCATATAACAAATATTTAATTCAAATCTTAAGATTTTTTGACCTGAAATCTACCTTCATCGTGTTGGGCGGAACTGTTTCTGCAACTTTCATTGCCTTTCCCTACCGAAAGGCTTTACGAAGTTTTGGCAGCATCCCTAAAGTGTTTTCTTCAGATATTGCTGAAGAAGCAACTCAGGAAATATATGATCAATCCAAGCTAATCGCAGAAAAACGCTATAGTGGAAAGCGAATCACCAACGATGATCTCAACAATCTGCAAAATCCATTTATGCGACGCTGGATAGAGGGGCTGATTGTCAGAGAGCAAGTAGAGGAAGAGTCGCTGCACCAGATCATAAAGTCTGAGGTGGCCATGTATGAGCAGCGTGCAGATGAAGAAATTGAGATTATGGATTTTATGGCAACCGCAGCTCCTGCATTTGGTATGGTTGGAACGATTGTTGGGCTGGTACTGATGCTGGCGGAAACCGGAAGTATTCGTGCAGTTATGCAGGCCATGTCAATTGCCATGTTGACCACACTTTATGGAGTAATTTTTTCAAACATGATTTTACTGCCGATAGCTTCGAAGCGGAAGCAACTCAAAGAATCAAATCTAATTTTGCTGGAAATGATTCGTGAAAGTGTGCATCGCATAGCACGTCGTGAGGCACCATACACAATTCTTCAGGAACTACGAATGTTTCTCCCTCACAAGCGGGACGAATTTGATAAACAGTATGGGTGATGTATTAAAGTTTATGGTACTCAGTATAATTTGCTAACTGTTGACATAAATAATTTATAGAAAACCGTGACTCGTTGAAGAAGAAAAGATGCTTGGAGGAAAGAAAAAAAAGGCTAATGAAGTAAGGTGGATGTTGACATTCGCTGATTTGATTACATTGCTGTTTTGTTTTTTTGTGTATTTGTCGTTGTTTAACAAACCACAAGTAGATCTGAAAACCGGATTTGTAGTCAATGCTGCAACAATTGATACTTTGAAAAACCGTCTTCCGGATAATACTGTCAATAGTTTAGGATCGATGATGGGAGTTTTCTTTGATAACAAAGAAAATTTTGAAGAAAAACTGGAAACACTGATTGGTAAAAAACAGACATCTCTCTACAAAACGCAGATTCTGATTGAAAGCATGGCCAAAGGTCAGGTTGATGAATCTGCAGGAGTGTTGAAAGTAGTGGTCCTGCTCAATGAAAAAGTAGAAGAAGATTTGAGGATTCCCCTTTTCTTTTCAGGCAGCGCACGCAGAGGGCCGGTTGATGCTGAGCTTTGCACAAGTGAAGGTTTAACTGCAAATCCGACTGAAATTCAGGAGTTTGATTATATTCTGGGATCAGAAGTGGCAGTTATTCCACAGGGAGAATATGAAACTTTTTTCCCATTATGTATCATCAACGATGAACTTTATGAGGATTCGGAAGAAATTCTGGTACAAATCGGAAAACTACGTGGAGATGTGGAGCGTGGAAACTTTGTCAGTAGGAGCATTTTTATCCAGGATGATGAACCGCTTCCCAGCGTTAGCTTTGAAGTTTCACGCAGGGATCTTTACAAAGGTATCTCAAATATCACTGCTAAAATTTCACCAGTCAGTGGTGTAATAACAGAAATTCCAATTAAATTTGCTGGAACTGCCAAGGAGAAAAAAGACTTTCGTTTCATGGATGGTGCTACGATTAAGATCTATCCCTATACTGAAAAAGGTACGGTGGAAATGGAAGTCTTGCAAGACGAGGTTCCTTTATATGCTACGCGCACATTGGTTGTTCAAATGGATGCTCTCGCCATTAAAAATGCAGAAACAGGTCGTATCTCAAAACAAGTCAATACCATCATTGGTGCACAGGAAATGAAGGACTGTAGTGGAATTAATCGTTTTTTACGTGAAAATGAAGATTTTGCCTCCTTCGAACTCAATGCAAGTAAATCACGTTGTATCCTTTCTCTACCGTCCAGCTTCCTGTTTCCCAGCGGAGGAGCAGCAATTGTGCAGGAAGTAGAAGTGCAATTACAGCAATTTCTGAGTGAAATCCGTGATCGTTATGAATTGGAAGGAGATGCAATCAGGGTGGATGGACATACGGATGATGTCCCTCTCAGAAAAAAAAGTAAATTCAGGAATAATTGGGAACTGAGTACGGTGCGGGCCACTGTAGTCGCCACACTAATGATGGAAAAAGTCGGCTTTAATCCGGAAAGAATTGCAATTTCCGGCTATGCGGAAACCAGACCTAAAAAGTCATATCTATCTGAGGATGGTAAGCGGAAAAGCGGGAAAGAGTTAAAAGCTGCACGCAAAGCAAATCGGCGGGTAGATCTAATATTTACGAGGCCTGTAAAAAAAGAACGAACCAGAAAATTTTTTCCGGATCCTGATGAAGGCTAAGGCAAACTATGTTTCATTTTAGCATGAGGGTCTGTGTCTTAATCTGGATTATAGTTTTTCTACAGGGAATTAGTGTTGTACAGGCTCAGACTGAAGATAACAAGCAGGGACTGGAACTTCCGGAAGAGATACTTGTTTTTCGGACTTCGCCCGGAAAGGAAGAGCAGGCCGAAGGTTGGTTTCGTTTTCAAGTCAGTACTTTCAGTCCGTTGCTGGTAGTCAAAGTTAACGGCTTTGCGCAAATGGTGAGAGAGGATTCAGATTGGGCGGAATATGAAATACCATATTATTTAAAGCCCGGCAAGAATAGTTTTACTATTTTTGTGCAGACAAAAACAGGACAGCAGGAACAGGAATTTATTGTAACTTATGAACCAAAGCAGAAAAAAAAGAAAATACCTCCACCGCTGAATGGTGTCATTATGCTGGGGCAGACAAACAGCAGTAACATGCTTCGTGTGCAGGAAGGCAGCTCAAAAACCAGTGCTGCTAAAAATGATTTGCTTGTGTCTGGAGCATACGCTTTTCAACTGCAAAAGGATTCAGCAGTTTCGTTGAAAGCTGTCTTAAAATTTGATCGTCAGCAAAACCGCAGCTTAGTTGCTGAAGAAGTCCTGTTCCGGCAGTTCAGTACAGAATACAGGAACAAACAACTGCTGGGAATGGATTTTAGTTCCGCTTTGGGACAGAGTGTGATTAGTGTCAAAGATGCTAATCCGACTGATCCTAAAAAAGCTGGAGAATTCAGGGAAGATGTACAGTCTCTATTTCTGTTTATTGCAGCAAAAAAACGCTGGGCAAAGTTCGTGGATGCTTCTTTTAAACTGCAGTTAGACAGTCAGAACAAAGTAAAAACTAACTCCGAAGACGGAATACTAACTCTGATTTCTTTAGGAGCAAAGATGCGCTGGCAGGATTTTAGATTTAAATTACGCTGGGATTCACAAACGACAAAATTTAAGACTGCCAGCAAAGATTATCAGTCGACACTGATTGACGCCGGAGCTTCTTATTCCTGGACTCCCTGGGTCTTTGGTCTGAATATTCAAAATAATAATCAGCAATATAAAAGTGCTGATCCGGCAACTAATGTTGTTTTACAGAATAAAAAGGATGAAATGACATTAAATTGTAAATATGCATACAGTCAAGCGACTATAGTAGGTATAGACTTGAAACAATTAAAACAGGCTTCAAATGATGCAACACGGGCCTTTCAGGAGAATCAACTGATACTGCAATATATTTGGATGTTCTAAAATTGTTGAGAATAAAAATGTTTTACCAAATCAAAAAACAGATAATTTTACTTTCGCTGGCAATTACCTGCTTTTGCCTGTTGTTATTTCAGTCTTCTGCAGGTGCAGTTCAGAATTCTCTGGAGTTGCATGCCGGCAGAGTTAAGTTGATTCGTAATGGAAAAAGTGTTTTTTTACAAAAAGTTGGTGAAACATATCTGCTGCAGGCTAATGACCGCTTACAAACCGGTAAGGGCACCCAGATTTCACTTTATTTAAAAAACAGAGATAACACAGTAAAATTATTTTCTCACAGTTTTTTTAAACTGGATGATATTTCTGCAGAACAAAACAACATGGCCCTTTTGACAGGCAAAGGAAACTTCAGTGTCAAACCTCTTGCAGAAACATCAGGCAGTGGAGAAGTAAAGCAAAAGACTAAAAAAGAACAAGCTGTGGAAAACAAAGCGAATGTAAATTTTGGCGAAAAATTAAAGGGTAACCTGGCAAAACTTACAAAAACTAAACTGAAGCGTAAAAAAAAGAGATTTAATGTCCGGACAGTCACAGCAATTATAGGAGTTAAAGGAACTGATTTCGTGGTTGCCACAAGTGGAGATTCAACAAATTTGCTGGCTTTATCCGGTGAGGTCTCGCTTGCATCTCCAGAAGTTCCGGATTATGAAATTGCAGTTGTTGCAAACGAGGTTTCACATGTGCGTGAAGGTTCAGGTCCGTCTGCTCCTGTTACTGTTTCACCTGAGGAAAGAGATAAAATTGCCCAAGCAGATGGTACTGCTAGTTTTCAAGAGGTGCAGTTTGGTCAGTCTGAACCTGTAGGGTCTATTCAGAAGCGACTGAACAATACTGATGCAGCACCAGTCTTTGAAGAAGAAGCAGACGCAGAAGGCGAATTACTGGAACAACTGGATCGTCTTGAGGAATTAGAAACCATGGTTAATAATGCGGAAAATGCTATTGATGCCGCAACAAGTAAAACCATCATTATAGGAATGACATTCACGAACCGTTAGCATTTCTGCAATTGATGGCAATAATTAAATGAAAAAAGTTTTACAAGTTTAGTTTTAAGTTAATATGAGTGTGAATGATGATACCACAATCCTGCACTAGTTAAGATGATGCGGACTACCAACCTTAACATCTTTGTTATTATGCTGTTGCTTTTTGTACTTGCAGTGTCCTGTGCAGAAGTAGAAACAGAGACGAACGGCTATGCTTCGTTGCAGATTCGGATGGATGACGTATCAGATAGAAAAATGAGTCGTTCGCAGTATGCAGAAAGTTTGACCAGCAGCGATGCCAAAACAATTTTAGCAGTTTTGATACCGGCAGTTCAATGTGAGTCTACTACTGCAAATTCCGGAGTTGAATACAGCAGGTCGTTGGTTGACATTAATACTTATGATGCTCAATTTGTTGTGCCGCTGGATACAAAAATTAAACTCTGCCTCTACTTTTTTAGTGAAACTTATGCTTTGAACGAATTGGGTGCAGGTACTATTACACCTGGAGGATATGGTGAATCAGGTATTTTTACGATTGATTCGGAAACTATCTCCAAAACAGTTGCTGTTGAATTTTGGACTACAAAATATTCAACTGTTACATTCAAAATCAGCAGCACAAGCAGTGCCGGAATGCTGCCCGGAAGTACAGGTACTGCCAAGCTTAATTCTACTGCAGGTATTCTCATTGACAACAGTTCATTCACGATTAGTTCTGAGGACAATGCCAGTAAGTCGATAGTGTTTTCAAATGTTGTTTATAACTCATATAGTTATGATGTTGATTTGCAGGGATTTATTCCCTTAAATCAGACGTTTCTGGTCAGCAGTTCCACAGAGACTCTGGATGTAAAATTAACACCGAATTATGTAGATATTGATTGGTTGAGTTTTGAAAGTATGAGCATTTCTCAAGTGGGAACATCTGCATATGCGACTGCAAGCGGGACACTTGTGTTAAATGTACCGATTGCCCAAAAAGACAATGTAACCCAGATATTATCCTTAATGCAGGTAAAACGGGTTGGAGCCAGTACACTTGTAGATGTTACACCACCAATTGCTCTTTCCAGTTGGTCTAATACTGAAGGTTCGGATAATGTGACTTACACAACTCAATTTACAACAGCCTCATCCCTGCCTTTAGTTCACGGTTCAAATGAACTTCAAGTGATTCTTACGGTTAATGAAGTTTCAAAAACACAGACAATTGGCACAGTTAACTATGATGCCTGTGTTGACAACAGTACCATGTGTTTTACACTCAGTTGGACAGATGGACTGGATCCGGATCTGCACTCATACTATTTTCCGGATTGGACATACAATGAAGAAACTACAAATGGAAGTTTTGATAATACTACCAGGGGTTCGCGTTACTGGGTTTACAGTAATGCAGCCAACAAAAAATATTCTGAAACTGGAGATGTAGTTCAGTTGCAGGACGGCAGCAGTTCCTCTGATACTGAGGTTCAAGTCTGGGCTACAGACAGTCAAAAAGTCGGCAATGGAACTTATCTGGTTTATGTAGAAGATGTCAGCGAGACAGATGTACAGAATTTTAAACTAGTTTTGACTGGTCCTGGAATAACCGACAATATAACTTATGGTCCTTATAATTTTAAAAATGACAGTAATCCTGCAACCACTGAAGCAAATAATCCGCAGGCAGTATTTTTTATTCAGGTTGAAAATAATTCAATTGTGAGGTCAGACAACGTTTCAGTTGGAGATAATCTGTCTTCAAACTTGATGCAATGGACTGGTTCATTACAAAACTCTGTGGTTGAATAACTGGTTAAATGGGCGGTAACTTGTGAATTATAACTTAGAAAAACTCATGGCAAATAGCTGTTTCGTATGTGAATTTTGTCATCTTGAACGAAGAGCGAGATCTTATTGGGATTAATGAATTCAATATTTTATGATTTTTGGCAACATAAGCAATGAAAATGTTTTAGTAATATTACAAAGGCATCATGCTTAAACTCAACAAAATTCTGCAGCCGCGTTACTTACTTGTGCTTCTGGTACTGGGCGGCGGAGCTTTGTTCACAATGTTGCAGGCCACATCGAATCAATGTGTTTCGACAACTGATGGTGCCCTCACTTCTAGCTCCACTTTTGGGACACTCAGCGATGGTAGTTCACAAAGTTCGGAGTGTGGTTCAAATTATTCCCTGAATTACAAAATTGGTTCCGGAACGTCTGTGAATTGGAGTGATTCAGTCAACAGCATTTCAGGTACAGTGGAAGTTGAAAATGGTGGAACCTTAAATCTCACAGGGAATGCAAATTTCGGCAACAAACTAACTAATTCAGGAAACATAAATCTGCAGGCACCACAAACCCCTGCAGATCCCAGCATACCGATCAGTGATTTCTACAGCATCACTAACATTTCAGGACATACTTCAGAAGTCGGAACAGCTTCTACTTTTGATGTTGTACTTAATGCCGCTCCTCCTGTTCCCGCAACTCCTGAAGCTCCGGTAGCACCAGAAAGCACTTTTTACACGATCAGCAACATTTCCGGACATACATCAGAAGACGGAACAGCCGCAACCTTTGATGTTACGCTGAAAATTGCTCCAACTGAGGATGTTGTTGTCAATGTCTCCAGCAGTAATACCGAAGAAGCAACAGTAAATCCGGCGATCTTAACTTTTACAACGGGAAATTGGGACACTGCGCAAACTGTAACCGTGACAGGAATTGATGATACAGATTCAGATGGACACCAGGAATATCAAATCAGCTTGTCAGCAAGCGGTGTGAGTATTTCAGCACCAGAATCTGTAGAAGTGGTCCTGCACAACCTAGATGATGATTTGGATCTTACAGTTAGTTTATCCAGTAGTAACACCAGCGAAGCATATGTCAATCCTGCCACTTTAAGCTTCACTGAGCAAAACTGGAACACGCCGCAAACCGTGACAGTAACCGGAGTCAATGACGAAATTTCGGACGGACATCAGGAGTATGAAGTTGTACTAAATGCAATGGCTGAAAATGGCTTGGTTGCTCACTATAAATTCAATGGAAATGCCAACGATGAAACCACAAATGCTAATCACGCCCCTTCCGTGGATGGTTCGAGTTATGCCGCCGACCGTAAAGGAGACGCAGACAAGTCACTGGCTTTAAACGGTACTGATGATTACTTGACAATTCCTACCAGCACTAGTCTTAACATGGGTGAAAAGCTAACAATGTCAGCCTGGGTTTATCCGACAGATAACGATTGGAGTAGTATTGCCATGCGTGGTAATTATGGTTATGGTTTTGCCTTGTCAGGAGACGGTAGTTGTGGAACACCTAACAGCCTTGTTTTTTGGGATCAGGCTGTCTGTGGTTCAAGTGTTTTTTCAATAACGACTTATGCTCTCAATACCTGGCAGCATGTCGCGGTCACGGTAGAGGATATCGGCGAACAGTTGCGCATTTATTTTTATCTTAATGGAGTTGAAGACGGTCCCTACTATAGTAATATCACTGCCATAGATAACGGTGGAACGTCAGCACCCCTTTACATTGGTGAACAGGGTGAATGCTTTTGTAATTATTTTGGTGGAAACCTGGACGAATTTCGCCTATATAACCGTGCACTGACTGAGACTGAAGTTAAGCATCTCTATCTGGATTCGAGAGCGGATGTTGCATTGAAAAATCTCGATGATGACTTTCCGGATAACCCGCAAGTTACAGTCGGCGGTTTGCTGCACAATCAAGGAACAGTAAGTCTGCAAAATGTTGAACTGACGCTTTCAGGAGGAGTAACGCTGGAAGATGGAAATATGGATCTCTCGGATTCAAAAGTAAATCTCAGCAGTCATCTGAGCAATATACTGAGCGGCAACATGGCCTCATCGACTACAGAATTTAAACTCCTTAATGATGTTAGTATATTTAGTTACAGTCCGCTTAGTTTTCAATCACTGGCCTTGAATGGAAATGATTTGACTTTGGGATCGGCATCAACTGATTTAACTATAAGTAATATTTTAAGCCTGAGTAATGAAAACGAAAAAATCAAAGTCGGTAGCGCGGATCTGACTTTATCCGGTGGCTTAACATTGTCAGCAGGAGAAATTGAAGTAGATGACGGTAGTATTTCTTTGGGAAATGTCAGCACAATTGCTTCGGATGCCAAGCTGGAAATCAGTAGTGGTTCCTTGGTGCTGAATGCAGGTTTAAGTGTTGCCGGAACTTTGAAATTGAAAGACACTTCGACAATTACACTAAACAACAATATTCTTGATTTTTCTGGTGGAACTGCGGCATCCGGAGGGGTTTTGGAGACGAGCGGAACGCTGTCCCTTGACGGAATGGCTTTTGACGACAAAAGCACAATTAAACTAACTGCTGATACAACACTCAGCAGTGCTAATCCAATATCACTAAAGACTGTCGAGCTGGGCCAGCATTGGTTGAAGCTGGGTTCGGAAACTACTGATTTGACTATTAATGAAGGACTCACCATTAATTATCCCGGAGAGAATGGACTTGATACAGGGCTTGCAGATTTGACTCTGAATGGTCCAGTCAATGTGCTGGCAGGAGGAATAATGTCCAGTGGTGGAACTGTAACTTATGAAGCAGGATCAGCAGGGACTACTTTCGCGGATAATGAAACAGGAATGTTGCTGGAAAACACAACCTTAGATTTAAGGACAAATCTCACAGTCTCATGGATGGAATTTACAGGAGCCTCTTCTCTTTTGAAAACCAATGGTAACACTTTAACACTAGCAGACGGTATTGATCTTGGAGGAGGGCCGGAATTTGATTTTACAGATGTGGTTACAGACAGTGAGACATACTTAGGTTTGGTTGGCGACGCAGGTATCACAAAAACCGGTGTCCTTTTGTTTAAAGGAATAAGCGCGAAAGGCAACACTTTAACTTTGAATTCAGCAATTACCAGTTTAACAACAGGTAGCTTTTGGGCTCCAAATTATGGTGATAATGGTACTCTCAATAATAGTAATGTGGGTGCTTTGATTGCTCAAGGGGTTGACGTAACTATGACACGATCTTTCTACCTTGAACACGGCAAACTGGAGATGGGAGGGGGAACTCTTAAGCTGGAAAAAGGTGGAGGTTTAGGGGCAAACAGTGAATTGGATTTGAGCAACAGTATTTTAGAACTTGGTGGACCGTTTGGGAATTACGATGGCGGTACGTTTACTACCTCTGCCAGCACACTTAGATTAAATGCTAATACTATTTTTGAGCCGGGATCTGCAGTCACATTTGACAGCTATGAACCTAACGGTTGGGGATTGCTGATGCATGATAATGCATCCACTCTAACTCTGGGTGGAGACATTTTGCTTCAACCTAGTTCTGCCGCTTTGTCGAGTGGTTTTGTTAAATGGTATGAGTATCAAAACGATATTCTAACTGAGACACACCTGGACAATAACTCTCATTACATAGGTATCCAAACTGACGATGCAAATCTAACTCTCTCCGGTGATGTAACACTGAAAGATAATGCGACCATCCATAGTTATCAGGGAGATGTGAGTTTCAACGGAAATTTGACGCTTGATGATGGAACAGTAGAAATACAAAACGGTGCACTCAATCTTTCGGGAGGAAATGTCACCCAAAACGGAAAAATTAAAATTGGCTGGAACGGCAATCTGAATTTGCAGGGCAATGTGGCGGTTGCTGGAACTTTGGTTCTGGATCATGATGCAAATGTTACTCCTTCGGATAATCTAATAGACCTTTCCGGCGGTCGTCTGGAATTGAGCAGCAAACATAATCTGGATGGCATCACCACCTCTTCAGCAACTACGCTCCAAATTAATTCTTACGGACATATTTTTAGGACCGACTACGGTAGTAACACCATCGGAAATCTGGAAATGCTCTCTGTACAATATGAAAACGACAACTCCAGCAATAATGGTACTTATTTAGAGGTTGATAATATGAGCCTCAACATTGTCGGAGATGTCCAAATCGAACAAGGAAATATCAATTTCAATAAAGGTACGCTCACATTACAAAAAACTGTTTCAGCAGATAATGCTTCCATTCGAGTGCTTGACGGTGAGTTGATTTTGCAGGATGGACTAACTTTCAGCAATGGTAATTTGTATTTAGAGAATTCAGTTTTTAAACCAAAGGGTACAGTTTCTCTGGCTGACAGTTGGTATGGTTTGAATAATAGTTCTGTAGTATTGAATGGAGATACAACCCTCTCAAGTAATGGGCGTCTTGATTTCACCACCTTGGACCTGAACGGAAATGCCTTAACACTGGGAAGTAATGTAACAGAAGTGATGTTCAATTCAACATTAAATATAGACAATGGTGACTCGTTGAATTTGGGCCAAATAGATACTTCACTGAACAATTCCTTAATAATCGAAAGTGGAGGTTTACTTACTTCAGACAATGGTTCAGTTCAACTGAGTGGAGCCTTGACGCTGAATGGAGAGCTTGTGCAGGGCGGCGGTATTCTGAATCTGATCGAAGGTGGAACTGTCGGAGCCACCGGTAAGTTAGACATGAGCGACTCTGAGCTTAAACTTGGAGGAGCCTTAAACATAACAGGAACTTTAACGGCAAACTCCGGTTCGAACTGGAGTGGTTGGCAGGGTACGCTTGATCTTAGTTCCGGAACCCTTGAGTCTAGCGGGGGTTCAATCAACTTAAATGATTTTACAACCGGCACAAATACAACTTTTAAATTAAGTGGTGATACAGAGGTAACGAGCAATACCCCACTGAGTTTCGGTACACTGGAATTAAGTGGAAACAAACTTACACTTGCAGAAGACAGTGCAGGCCTGACTCTGCCGAACCCTCTGGCAATGACTGCGACCGGCTCAGCAATTGAAACCAAATCTGCTAATCTGACGCTTTCCAGCGCTTTGCAACTTGATTCAGGCTCAATTACTTCCACAGGCGGAACGCTTTCATTTGCAGGCGGACTGACTCTGGGCGAAGCAGGAATACTTGATGTAACAGACAGTACCTTGAGTGTCAGCCAGACTCTTGATCTGAACGCCGGAACATTCAGCAGCAGTAATACTTCAATTCTGAAACTGCAGTCTGCAACCACGCTTTCATCGAGTAATGCTGTTTCTTTCGGTAGTGTTAATTTGGAGGGTCAGGTACTGACTCTTGGTTCAGCAACAACTCAGCTGAACTTAACTGACGCTAATACAACGCTTAGTTTGTCCGGCATCACTTTGGAAACCGGTGCAGGAAGTTTGTCACTTGCCGGAGCGTTGAACTTGAGCAATCTTGCGAAACTCAATTCAAGCGGAGGCACAATCACCCTCAACTCCGGAGGCAGTCTTGCTGAAGGTTCAACTCTCTCACTTCCTGAGTCAACGTTGGTTCTGCAAAGTCCGTTGACAATTTCCTCTTCAACACTGAAGACCAAGAACACAACTTTTACTACAAACTCAAACGCGTTGACATTATCAGGCAGTAATCTGGAGATTGAGGGTACACAGGATTTAAGCGGAGTGACTCCGGATAATACAAGCATACTTCGTTTGTCAGGAGATACGACGCTCAATGACAGCGACACCTTGTCAATCGGCACACTTGAACTGGAAGAATTTGCCTTGACGCTGGATGACGCAATGGCGGGACTGAGTGTTTCGCAGGCAGTGACACTTGACGCAGCCACAGAACAGATTATAAGCGGCGCGGCTGATTTGTCACTCAACGGTGGAATTACAGTGAGCTCCGGAACGCTTTCATCCAGTGGCGGAACTCTTTCTGCCTCAAGTCTGAGCGCAGATACTACCGGAATAATTAATATCGAAGGCGGAACCTTAAGTCTGCCCGGCGGTGCTACTGCAGTCAGCGGAGCAACTTTCAGCACTTCCGGAACAACGATTCAACTTGGTGGAAATTTAAATGTTGCGGATTCTTGGACAAGTACAAATACCAATCTTTCACTGACTGCCAATGCAGAGCTTGCAAGCACGGTGGCAGTTGAAGCAGCAACTTTAGATACCAATGGTTTTAATTTTAAACTAGCCTCCGTAACCTCTGACCTTACACTCGGAAATGCTTTTACACTTGCATCCGGTACACTAAGCACTCAGGGTGCCGATCTTGTTTTTGTTGGCAGGGCGGATATTTCAACCGGAGCGTCTATTGATGCAAGTGTCATTACCGGCACAGGGGGAAAGCTCGAATTTCAGCAGGGCGGAACCAATGCTGGAGAAATCAATGCGGCGGGTGCTGAATTGAAGATTGGAACTGACTATGCGGTTTCCGGAACCCTCAAAACAAACAGTACCACAAGCTGGAACCTCGGGTCCAATCTTGATCTCTCCGGAGGCACGCTGAAACTTGGCGGCAACGTAACTCTAGATAATGTACTGACCAATAACCAGACAACATTCAAACTTGGTGAAGATACAACAGTGAATCGCAGTCAGGGTTTCATTTTAGGCGAGTTGAATTTAGAAGGTTTCACTTTTACACTTGCCTCAGAAACAACAGATTTGACACTTGACCTCAGTGCTTCAAGTAATAGTGGAACAAACACAGGTACTCCAGCAGGAACAATGGCAACGGACCTGGCAGATCTGACTTTCACTGGAGGGATTGCAGATCTCACATCCGGAACAACTTTGACTTCAAGTGGAGGCAAAATAACTTTTGAAAAAGGTGGTGCTGTCAATGGAGGAACATTAGTAATACAGGACAGTACGCTGGCAGTAGCAGATAATTTTACTAAAAGCGGAGGTACCTTAACACTAAGCGGTACAGCTTTAGAGTTACAGAGCGATGTAAGTCTCATACTCGATTCTGCTGTAGGTTTTGATACTTTTGATCCAAAAGGCTTCGATTTAGTTCTAAACGGTATTTCAACCAGTATTGTTTCATTTGGAAGTCTGGCTTTAACTCAAAGTAAAATAGAAGTCAAAGGCGGAACATTGGTGCTTTCCGGGGGTAATGTAGGAGCGAATGGAGAACTTGAAGTCGGAAACTCAGCTGGATTTAATCTAATAGGAGATTTTTCCGTTGCAGGTATGTTGAATTTAAACAGTGGTGCAAATATCAGCCTGGCAGCCAATACTCTTGATCTTTCAGGCGGAAAGCTTGTACTTGCTGGAACTCACAGTTTGGACGGTTTCACAACGGACGCAGACACAACACTTCAAATAAACACTTCAGCAGATATTTCACGTACAGATTCCGGCACAAGTATAATTGGCGAATTAATATTTTGGCAGTCTGGTGGAACCAGCGGCGGCTTTTTAACTATCAGTGATATGAACCTTACGGTTTCAAAAGCATCACAATTTGACGCTGCATATTTTGGTTACTCTAATGGAAATCTTACATTTCAAAAATCTCCAACATTCAAAAACGGTAGCTTACTGGATGTAGGTAGTGCCGGATTAATATTAGAAGATGGAGGAGCATTTGACAGTAGTAATTTGTCTTTTCCTGATGCGTCTTTCAAAATGTCAGGATCGCTATCACTGGTCAACAACAGTGTTGTTGATTACGATTCAACTTCCACAGTGAAGCTGGAAGGAGCCACCACTCTTTCTCATAGTGGAAATGCAACATGGCCAGATTTCGATTTGAACGGCAACGAACTGACACTGGACAGCAGTGTGACCTCTATGACAATTGACGGTGCACAGAATATCGGCAGCTATGAAACGTTCAACAGTGGATCGAGTGAGCTGTCATTCAATGATAGTTTGAGTATTGCTGAGGGTGGCAAATTAGCATCCGGCACAGGTAATATCAGCCTAATGGATGGTTTGACTCTGAACGGCGAATTTGTACAAGGCGGCGGTATTTTGAATCTGATCGAAGGTGGAACTGTCGGAGCCACCGGTAAGTTAGACATGAGCGACTCTGAGCTTAAACTTGGAGGAGCCTTAAACATAACAGGAACTTTAACGGCAAACTCCGGTTCGAACTGGAGTGGTTGGCAGGGTACGCTTGATCTTAGTTCCGGAACCCTTGAGTCTAGCGGGGGTTCAATCAACTTAAATGATTTTACAACCGGCACAAATACAACTTTTAAATTAAGTGGTGATACAGAGGTAACGAGCAATACCCCACTGAGTTTCGGTACACTGGAATTAAGTGGAAACAAACTTACACTTGCAGAAGACAGTGCAGGCCTGACTCTGCCGAACCCTCTGGCAATGACTGCGACCGGCTCAGCAATTGAAACCAAATCTGCTAATCTGACGCTTTCCAGCGCTTTGCAACTTGATTCAGGCTCAATTACTTCCACAGGCGGAACGCTTTCATTTGCAGGCGGACTGACTCTGGGCGAAGCAGGAATACTTGATGTAACAGACAGTACCTTGAGTGTCAGCCAGACTCTTGATCTGAACGCCGGAACATTCAGCAGCAGTAATACTTCAATTCTGAAACTGCAGTCTGCAACCACGCTTTCATCGAGTAATGCTGTTTCTTTCGGTAGTGTTAATTTGGAGGGTCAGGTACTGACTCTTGGTTCAGCAACAACTCAGCTGAACTTAACTGACGCTAATACAACGCTTAGTTTGTCCGGCATCACTTTGGAAACCGGTGCAGGAAGTTTGTCACTTGCCGGAGCGTTGAACTTGAGCAATCTTGCGAAACTCAATTCAAGCGGAGGCACAATCACCCTCAACTCCGGAGGCAGTCTTGCTGAAGGTTCAACTCTCTCACTTCCTGAGTCAACGTTGGTTCTGCAAAGTCCGTTGACAATTTCCTCTTCAACACTGAAGACCAAGAACACAACTTTTACTACAAACTCAAACGCGTTGACATTATCAGGCAGTAATCTGGAGATTGAGGGTACACAGGATTTAAGCGGAGTGACTCCGGATAATACAAGCATACTTCGTTTGTCAGGAGATACGACGCTCAATGACAGCGACACCTTGTCAATCGGCACACTTGAACTGGAAGAATTTGCCTTGACGCTGGATGACGCAATGGCGGGACTGAGTGTTTCGCAGGCAGTGACACTTGACGCAGCCACAGAACAGATTATAAGCGGCGCGGCTGATTTGTCACTCAACGGTGGAATTACAGTGAGCTCCGGAACGCTTTCATCCAGTGGCGGAACTCTTTCTGCCTCAAGTCTGAGCGCAGATACTACCGGAATAATTAATATCGAAGGCGGAACCTTAAGTCTGCCCGGCGGTGCTACTGCAGTCAGCGGAGCAACTTTCAGCACTTCCGGAACAACGATTCAACTTGGTGGAAATTTAAATGTTGCGGATTCTTGGACAAGTACAAATACCAATCTTTCACTGACTGCCAATGCAGAGCTTGCAAGCACGGTGGCAGTTGAAGCAGCAACTTTAGATACCAATGGTTTTAATTTTAAACTAGCCTCCGTAACCTCTGACCTTACACTCGGAAATGCTTTTACACTTGCATCCGGTACACTAAGCACTCAGGGTGCCGATCTTGTTTTTGTTGGCAGGGCGGATATTTCAACCGGAGCGTCTATTGATGCAAGTGTCATTACCGGCACAGGGGGAAAGCTCGAATTTCAGCAGGGCGGAACCAATGCTGGAGAAATCAATGCGGCGGGTGCTGAATTGAAGATTGGAACTGACTATGCGGTTTCCGGAACCCTCAAAACAAACAGTACCACAAGCTGGAACCTCGGGTCCAATCTTGATCTCTCCGGAGGCACGCTGAAACTTGGCGGCAACGTAACTCTAGATAATGTACTGACCAATAACCAGACAACATTCAAACTTGGTGAAGATACAACAGTGAATCGCAGTCAGGGTTTCATTTTAGGCGAGTTGAATTTAGAAGGTTTCACTTTTACACTTGCCTCAGAAACAACAGATTTGACACTTGACCTCAGTGCTTCAAGTAATAGTGGAACAAACACAGGTACTCCAGCAGGAACAATGGCAACGGACCTGGCAGATCTGACTTTCACTGGAGGGATTGCAGATCTCACATCCGGAACAACTTTGACTTCAAGTGGAGGCAAAATAACTTTTGAAAAAGGTGGTGCTGTCAATGGAGGAACATTAGTAATACAGGACAGTACGCTGGCAGTAGCAGATAATTTTACTAAAAGTGGAGGTACCTTAACACTCAGCGCCACAGATTTAGAGTTGCTGAGTAACCTCAGTCTCACCAGTGATGCCACGTTTGCTGTCAATGAATTGCGTCTGGAAAATAAAATACTGACTCTAAATTCTGTATCTTCGTTTACAGTCGCAAATGAGCTTGTGCTGGACAATGCAAATGAGAGAATTATTTGGGATGAAAATTCTGCAGTTGCCTTGAATGGCGGACTGAAGCTTGATCCAAATGGAGAATTTGCGTGGAAAGATCCTGTTAATTTAACAATAGGCGACATTTCTCTCAACGGTGGTGTTTTAGAACTTGGTGAAAATGTTTCCCAAACTTTCGCACTTGCATCCAATCTTACGCTGACAGCAGATTCAGCAATTAAATTCAACAGCGGAAGCATTCTAAATTATTCTGGCGCAGAAATTATGCTTGGAAATGAGCTTTCATTTTCAGGTATTGGACAACTGCAGAACACGAATGCGCTCAATCTTGGCACAAACGGCAAATTAAAACTTTCCGGAATCAGTATCGCAAATGTAATTTCTTCCGCAGACAGTCTTGGAATGGAAATAGAAAATAACTCAACGGTTTCAAGTCTTACAGTCAGTAATCTCCTTCCTGTTTCTATTACTTCAAGCAAAAGCCTCTCCGGAAACATTGTCGTGAATACCGGAGGAACATTGCAGTTTAGCAATAGCGGTACTTTAGCAGCAAATGTTTTGATGAGCGGCGGAACGCTGGATGCAAATGAATCGCTAACAATTTCAGGTGCATTGACACAATCCGGAGACATCTCAATTGATGTGGACTCCGGAAAAACTCTTACTTTTGGTTCCGGTGAGATAAAGACAGGAAGTTATCAGTTGACGCTTGAAGGCGCCGGAATTGTTGCTTTTCCAGAAAATGCGTCCGGCATCGTTTTAAATAACTCGGACGGTCTACTAAAACTGAATGGAACCGGTACATTACAGTCTGCGAAAGTTTCTACGGCGAGTAATGAGGGCAAAGGTATTCTGATAGATGATTCCGGAACAATCAGTAAGCTGAATATTGCGGCAGATACAGAATTGAATATTGCAGCCGGAAAAACTCTCTCCGGATCAACAGATGTTGCGCAAAACACTAGTCTCAAACTCAGCGGTGCAGGCACTTTTGGCAGCACACTGAATCTTGAAGGAACGCTGGAAGCAGGAACGAGTCTCATGGTTTCCGGAACAATAAATGTTGCAGACAATGTCACAGTTTTAATTCCGGATGCAGGTACAACGCTGAGCTATTCAGGAGGGAACCTGACTGTTCAGGACTACACCCTGACGATTGGAGGCGCAGGTACGTTCAGTAATGCTGTAAACAGCCCAATAGTATTGGTTGTTGAGGAAAGTGTGCTGGATTTAACAGGAAATGGAATAATTTCCGGAGCAATCAGACTGGAAGGTTGCACGCTAAAAGCAAGTGGTTCTCCGACAATATCGGGTGATATAGGCATATTTGATGATGCTAACATTGAAGTCGTTTCCGGAAAAACACTGAATTATTCCGGAGCATCCTTGAAGCTTGGTGCAAACAAACTGACTATGAGCGGCGGAGGGATTTTCAACAATTCAAATGTGCTTGAACTGGATCATGCGGATAGTCTGCTTGTCTTGGCTGGAATCAACACAGTTGGAAATGTGAAGTCAACATCTGTTGCAAATTCCGGAAAAGGAGTTCAGGTTACAGAGTCCGTGACTTTGGGTAACTTCGAAATGACCGCAACCACCATTCTTGACATCGCAGCAAATAAAACGATCGACGGTCAGATAAAATTAAACAATAATAGCGAACTTAAAATTTCGGGAAGTGGAGAATATACAGGCGGAATGGAACTTGCCGGAGGGAAATTCAGTGTTGCCAATGATAAGAATTTGACTGGCACGCTAAGTCTTTCGGCAGATTCAGAAATGAACGTCGCTCCAAACTCTACTTTAATAATTCAGCAGGGCGGTGATTTTTCGTTGAACGAAAAGATATTGTCATTGAGAGGTAACGGAAGTTTGAAGTTTCAAAACTCGATAAATGTTCAAGACGGTGAACTTAAGGTCAGCAACGGAACCCTGGATTTTGCAGACGGTGGTTCAGTAGATGAATTAACGCTTGAAAGCGCGACACTGGTTTTGGGTGGAGATTTAACAATTGGCGACAAACTGACAACCAGCGGAAATGATCCAACTCTGCAGTTAAACGGCAGCAGCGTCGATTTATCCGGAACGAATGTTAAATTGGAATTAGGGACAGGTTTGTCGCTGGATGGAGTCATCACCGGTACAAACACAGCTCTACTACTTTCCGCGGATGCAACTCTCTCACGTGGTTCTCCGTTTACTCTGGGCAGTATCGATTTGCAAAATAAAGCACTTTCCCTCGCTTCAGAGACCAGTGACATGACAGTTACTGGAGCATTAACTTTTGATACCACTGCTTCACAAATGTTAACCGGAGGAGCAGACATCACGCTTCAGTCTGCACTGGCACTGGCAGACGGGAAACTGAGTTCCACCTCAGGGATTTTGACACTACAGCAGGGCGCAGTATTTGGAAACGGTGCTGTTTTTGATTTTTCAGGCAGCACAGTGAAATTGTCTGGAACTCTGGATGTTGCCGACGGCACCCTAAACACAAACAATTCCTCCAAACTCGAACTCCAAACCGCATCAAGTTTTTCCAGCAATGCTGTATTTACTATTCCGACGCTGGACTTGAACGGACAAGGGCTGACCCTGAATACTTCTTCAACCCATCTAACGTTGAGTAATCTGCTTACAGTCGGATCCGACGAATCCATCAACACTCAATCCGGCAGTATGACGCTTAATGATGCGCTTAGTCTAAACAATAACGGGAAACTCGAATCGAGTGCAGGAGCACTCATATTCAATGGAAGTGTGGCTTTGGACGATGCCGGTATACTTATGACAGGAGGCTCAGTTGCTTTCAATTCCGCAGCACAAATTAGCGGGGGTGAATTGAAACTGTTTAACTCGACTTTGACTCTTGCGGCAGATGTTGCAATGTCAAACAGTAGTACATTGCGATTGAAAGACACTGCCTTTAGTGTCGGCTCCTCAAAAATTACTTTGACAGGCGGCACCCTTGAATTCGGTGGTACTTATAGTGATTTCAGTAAAATACAGACTGACAGCAATACTGCATTGAAACTAAATGCAGATACAAATATCTCCACTTCATCTGCAATGATAATTGGTGGACTGGATCTGAACAACTTCGAACTTACGCTTGGTTCAGAGACCACTGACCTGACGATTCAGTCTATTCTGAAGCTGGACAATTCAGGTTCAAAACTAACTACAAATCAGGCGGATTTAAGTCTGCCCTATCCTTTGGAGCTGAATGCCGGAAAAATAACTTCAAGCGGAGGAACTTTCACACTTACACAAGGTGGTACACTGGGAACAAACGCAACACTTGATGTAAGTGGAACCACACTGAAATTGAATGCGGATCTTGCTGCTGATAGTGGAACACTGACCACAAATGATACTTCTATACTGGATTTGTTGGATGATGTGATTCTGACTTTCAATGGAGAAAAAACGTTTAAGGCTTTAGAGCACAACGGGAAAATACTTAGCCTCGGCAGCTCAACCTCAGACTTGAAGCTGCTTGATCCACTCAACCTCAGTGCTGTAACTTTACATACCGGTGATGCAGATTTAAATCTGCAGGGAACACTCACACTTGCTGCGAACTCTGTACTTGATTCTACTGGTGGTACGCTGAAACTGGGTGGTTCAGTTGACAGCACTTCTGAAATTTCACTTCCTGGAACGGAACTGGCGCTGCGGAGTAATTTAGCAATTGCCGGAACATTGTCCACAGACGCAGGAAGCACGATTTCGCGTAACACACGTGAACTTAATCTTTCCGGCGGAAAACTAATTTTAGGTGGAGATTTGGATCTCGGTGGTACAGTTACAGATGATGCCACCTCTTTGACTTTGCAGACAGATTCGACTCTTGGCAACTCACTTGCCACTAAATTTGGCACACTTGACCTCAACGGTTCTGCGTTGAGCATTACAATGGCAACAACCATCAATGATCCATTTACTCTCGATGCTTCCGGAGAACAACTACTGACTGGAGCATCAGACTTAACGCTGAACAACCAGCTGGAACTTGTTGCAGGAAAGCTGTCCTCACAAAGCGGCGTCATCTCTTTCGGCTCAACAGTTAACTTGGGTTCAGCAGGTACAATTGATATTCAAGGCGGGGAGCTCAAATTAAGTGATAACATCAGCATTACTGGCGGAACATTAACTCTTGCAGAAACTTCTGAGTTGAATCTAATCAACGACGTGACTATTAGCAGTAACAGGGCGTTAAGTTTTGGAACTCTGGAAATGAATAACCGGAACCTGACAGTCACAGCAACAGAAGGCGCAGATCTCACACTTAAAAAAGCATTCACTTTAAACAATGGTTCGACTCTGCAAATGAGTGGCGCAGATTTGAGCTTTGCTGAAACTGCGACTATTGCTGGAATCCTTGAACCTTCCGGCGGAAGGCTGACTTTTCAAAAAGGCGGTTCAGTTTCCGGAACTGTGAACAGCAAAAACTCAACACTTGCTTTGCAAACTGCAAATCTGGTGTTTAGCGGTTTACTGCAAACCAACGGCAGTACTGGCTTGAGTGGTGCAAACTGGTTAAACCTGTCAAATGGAAGATTGGAAACGGCAGGTAGTTTGACGCTGGATGATGTAGCAACAAGCAATGGTACTGTGCTGAAATTAACTGCAGATACAACTATCAGTAGAGATTCGCTGTTTACGCTTGGTTCAGTAAATTTGGCAGGAAATTCACTGACTCTAGGTTCTGCTACGACAGACTTAACCATCAATAACTCAGCTCCGACTGAAGGCGAATCCGCAGGAACTTTTAAAATTCAGGAGGCTGATTTGACATGGACGGGTGCTGCAGAATTCAGCACTGCAAAAGTCTATGCGTCCGGTGGGACACTAACTCTTAGCGGCGGAAGTTCACTTTCAGCAAATGGGTTAATTTCACTGAGTAGCGGATCTACACTAATTTTGGTTGGTACATTCGGTCAGTCCGGAGGTGAGTTAACAGTTGATGCTGCTGCAATTCAAACTGGTGGAAACTTAACTAAAACAGGAGGTAGCTTAACAAGCAGTAATTCCTCCCTGGAGTTGACTGACGATGTGACCTTCTCCAGCGATTCAGCACTTTCTTTTAAAGCGGTCACGCTGAATAATAATGTGCTATCGCTTGCTGGTCAGTCGAGTTCATTTACGTTGAGTGAGGAATTAACTCTTAATAATCCCAACGGACGTATTGTGCAGGACTCAACGTCCCTGATACTGACTGGCGGAGTCAGTATTGATTCCGGTGCAGTTTTACGGCTGACTAAAGATCTCGATACTGGAACAGCCAAAATAAAACTTAACGGTGGTTTGCTGGCCATTGAAAGCAGCACGACACTTAATTCATCAATCGAACATCTGGCTGCATCTACTATCGAAATTGCAGAAACGAAAACGCTGACCTACGAAGGTGCAACTATCAAGGTAGGCCCTTTTGCCTTAAGTATTGGTGGCGGAGGAAGTTACAGTAACACCAATCCGCTTGAATTAGACAATGCAGCAAGTCAACTTAAATTATCAGCAGTTACCGCAAACTATGTCAGAACGAGCGCTGACAGCCTTGGTCTTGTTGTAGAAAACGAATCAACAGTGAATGAATTAACAGTTGGTCATCTCATTCCGGTTTCAATTTCAGAAAATCAGAGTCTTAGCGGCGAAATTGAAGTATTTTCAAATGGAAATCTTCAACTCAATAACAGTGGAACTTTGGCCGCAAATGTCACAATGAAGGGTGATGCATTCGGTGCCGGAACTGTTGGAGGCAAGTTGGATGTGCAACAATCCCTGACTTTTTCAGGATCTTTGCTGCAGGCTGTAGATCATAAAGGTATTGAATTAACAATTGCATCTGGAAAAACACTTACATATTCCGGTAGTGAAATTGGTGTTGGTGATCATGAGTTTAAGCTTTCAGGCGGAGGTACTTTTGCCAACACGAGCAAGCTGGAACTGGATGATTCAGGCAGTAAGCTCTCGATAAGTGATAGTACTATAATTTCTCTCCTCTCAGTCAGTACGGCTGCTACAGCAGTCGGATTGAACATTACTGACAGTGATGTTTCCGCTACAGGAAACATTGTGGAGAACCTCTACCTCAGTGACAGCTTTTCCGTAACCTCAGATACACCTGTAGCACTTGGAAATATTACGGCAGCAGCAGCACTGACTTTTTCGAGTAATAAGGATGTCAACAGCGGAACTCTTGCTTTGACAGGCGGAGCTGAATTAAGTCTGGGAACAGAAAATGTTACTGTTCGAGTAACGAGTCCTGTAACAGTCGACAACACACAAAAACTCAGTAACGGTGGTGGATCTTTTGATTTTGCAGGAGGATTAAACCTGGAACCCGGCAGTGCGTTGGTTGGGCAAGGTCAGCAAATTTCGGGTGATATTGCCTTGAACGGCGGTAATTTGTCGATAGAACAAAGTACAGTTCTAGTTGATAATCTGGTACAAAGTGCAGATTCAACAATAAATATCAATTCATCACAAACCCTGACTTACTCGGGAACAACCGTTGATCTCAGCACTTCAAAACTGAATATTCAGGGTGGCGGAAATTTCATTAATACTGCTGCCTCTGCCTTGAGCCTGAATAACTCAAACAGCCATTTGGTGCTGGATAATGTGGTTGTCGGTTATGTCTCAGTTTCAGCAGCCAGTGGCTCAAACAAAGGGTTGGACGTGATTTCAGATGCTACTCTGAGCAATTTGAATTTGACAGAAAAGCTTAGACTTTCTGTTGCTTCCGAAAAAACTTTTAGTATCACCGAGTCCCTGACTGTACCAACACAGGGTATGGAATTGTCAGGCTCAGGAATGCTGGAACTAAATGAAAACTTCACTCTAAATGGAGATGTGATACTTACTTCGGGAAGTTTGACGGTTGACGCAAAAGGGGTTTTGTTGAATTTAGGGGGAGATTTCAATTTAACTGGAGGAGTATTGCAGACAGATGTAACTACTAATTTCCATTTGCTTAGGGACTCCACTTTGACCACCAATGCAGAACAGTTGATAGCAAATGTAACGATTGCGGAAAATGTTCAACCAATGCTGACATTGGGCAGTACAACAAAACTCAAGGTTGATGAACTTATTTCTGTCGGAATTTCCTGTCCACAATCTCTACCGGTTGAACCTAAAGGACAATTAAAACTTCCCGGCGGTGTAAGTATAAATACAGGCGGTGAGTTCTGTATTGACGGTTGGCTTGAAGGTAATATTGTCTTGAACGGTGGAACTTTACGGATTGACGGTGATATGACAATCAGCAGTTCTTCTTCGATCTCATTAAATGCGTCATCCAATCTTAAGATAGTTGATGGAGCCAGCTTAACATATGAAGGAGCGGCACTTAACTTAAATGACAGCATATTGTCCATATCCGGCGGCGGGTCTCTGCTGTTAAACACTGACGGCAGCAACCCATTAACCTTAAATAACGCCGATGGAGGACTTGAGTTTTCCGGTGCAGGAGCCTCTACTGTCAGCCACGTGAAAACAAGCTCAGGAGACAACTTAAATGCACCAGTTTTAAAAATGACTGGTAGTGGTGTCATCAACAATTTAGCACACACAGGATTTTCAGAAATAAATTATGTGAGTGGCAAAACATTGAGTATTACTGAGGCTTTTGAAGTTCCGACTGAAAAAGAACTGAAGATTTCAGGTGCAGCCGGGACTCTGACGCTGGGTGATAACATGACACTTTCCGGTACGCTTAATTTACCAATAGCAAACACGACTTTGTCTGGCGGAACCGTGACTCTCAATGGTGGGACATTGCAAGTTTATGAAGACATAAACTTTATCTCTGATCTGGCTCAGCAAGCGGATTCCAGCATTGTAGTGGCAGACGGAAAAACACTAAATTATTCCGGAAATGAATTTAATCTTGGAGCACAAACGCTGATACTTTCCGGCAGTGGAAATTTTGCGAATACAACAAATATAACACTCAATGATCCTTCAAGTTCTTTGAAATTTAATGGAATTGCAAAAGTTAATAAAGTTTCAGTCTCAGCAGTTTTAACATCAGGCAAACTGGAAATTGTTCAGGACTCGATTATAGAATCCTTGTCTCATTCCGGTTCTTCAATGATTGAGATTGCCAATGCAAAGACATTGATGCTAAAAAATGCTTTAGAAATTCCACAAGCGAAGTCGCTGGAATTATCTGGATCCGGAGGCGGAACTTTGAGTTTGAATGAAAAGTTGACGCTTAAAGGCACTCTGAAAGTGAGTGCAGCCGATACTGTCAAGGACGGTACGTTGTCACTCAGCGGAGGTACTCTAGAGGTTGTTGAAAATGCAGGCATTTTATCGACATTGCTGCACAAAGCTAGTTCCGAAGTTAATGTCTCCAGCGGGAAAGTTCTGACTTATTCCGGCAGCGCAATGGATATCGGCGGGTTTGCACTTACACTATCCGGCGGAGGTAAATTCGCCAATAGCGCAGATTTGAAATTCAATGACGTAGCCAGTGTTTTGAACCTGGCTGGAATTACAGAAGTCAGCAAAGTTTCTTTTCCTGTGTCACTGCAGACGGGCAAATTGAATGTTTCAGAAAATACGTTAATTCAAAGTCTCACGCATACAGGTGAATCGATAATTAATATTTCATCCGGAAAGACCCTAAGCATCAAGGAAGATTTCAGTGTGAGCAGTAACAAAACAATGCTGCTCAATGGTTCTGGTGGCAGCTTGAAGCTGGAAAATACACTTACTCTGAACGGGACACTGCAAATGGATGAAGAGAGTAGGCTTGAAGGCGGAACACTGGCCTTTGATAGTGGAATTGTTTCTGTCAAAAAAGATTCAACAATCTCCTCTTCAATCACACATCCTGCAGCATCAACGTTTGAGATTGCCTCCGGTAAACGTTTGACTCTTCAGGGTGATTTGTCAGTGCCGGCTGAGAGAAAGATGAATTTAACCGGTAGTAATGGTGTGCTGGAATTGGAGGATACACTAACTGTTTCCGGAACCATGGAATTTGCAGTCCCACAGACACTTGACAACGGGACAATTGTTCTCAACGGTGGTAAATTAAGCGTGAATGATGACGTTGCAATCTCAGCCATAATTACTCACAATGCAGATTCTACAGTTAATATTTCTTCCGGTGCAACCTTAACGCATTCCGGTGGTGATTTTAAAATTGGAGCAAAAACTTTGACTCTTTCCGGCGGAGGTACTTTTGCCAATCAGGATCAGCTGGTTTTAGATGATCCGGTAAGCATCCTGAAGTTGGATGGAATATCTGCTGTCGCAAATGTTTCGGTTCCGCTTACACTCACTACGGGAAAACTTGAGGTTGTAAATAATGCAGGAGTCCAAAACCTGCTGCATTCAGGATCATCAGTTGTAGATATTTTATCAGGAAAAACCCTGAGTATTTCCAATGGTTTTGAAATCCCTCAAACAAAGGTCATGCAGTTTGTCGGTGCAGGTGGAACCCTTGCTATTGGTGATAATTTGACTCTCAGCGGCACGCTTAAGTTTCCCGTATCCGGAGTCTTAAGCGGCGGCACGGTTTTCCTGAGTGGGGGAAAATTTGATGTAGATGAAAATCTGACAATCGAATCAAATATGGTTCATAGTGCAAATGCTACAATTGAAATTGCTACGGGTAAATCGATAAATTACACAGGTCAGGAATTTAATCTTGAAGCCTTTAAATTAATATTTTCAGGCGGCGGGACTTTCAATAATACAAATAATCTCAGTCTCAATCATGCTCAAAGCAAACTCCAGTTGGATGGAATCAAAATTTCAAAAGTTGCTGTTAAAACTGAGTTGAGTGATGGGGTGATAAATGTTGCTGAAAACTCTACAATCGATTCACTGACACAATCTGCATCGTTCAGTATTGAGCTTGATGAAGGAAATAACCTGACTCTGACAAATCCGTTTGAAATTCCAGCAGGAAAATTCATGGAACTATTGGGTTCCGGAGCAGGAAGGACAATATATTTGCCTGATGCACTTAAACTTTCCGGAAATCTTAAAATAAGTTCAGCCGGTTATTCGCTCACCAGCGGAGTTCTTGGACTTAACGGTGGTCTGCTAGATGTGTTAGAGAATACAAATATCGCAGCAACAATAACTCAGTTGAGCAGCAGCAGCATTGCAGTGGCTGCAGACAAAACATTAACATATTCCGGAAACACACCTAAAATAGGTGCCTTTACACTGACACTTTCCGGAAGCGGAACCATAACAAATGAAAATGCAATCACTTTGAATGATGCATCGAGTCAATTGGTCTTGAAAGGAATCAATCAAATTTCAAAAGTTGCAGTGACCGGAGAATTAACCAGTGGAATGCTCAGTGTTGACAATGACACTCTCATTCAGACTCTGTCGCACACAGGTTCTTCACGCTTTGATATCTCAAATGATACCACGCTGACTGTGCAGAATTTGTTTGAAGTACCACAAAATAAATCAATGGAGCTTGTTGGTGCTGATAATGGAACCCTGGTTTTGGGAGATCAACTGACTCTTTCCGGAATACTTAAATTCAGTGCTCCAGATACTTTGTCTGACGGTACATTAGCGCTCAACGGTGGAACTCTGTCAATTTCTGAGAATGCAATTATCAACTCTAAGATTACTCATTTGATGGATTCAGCGATTAGTGTGTTTGCTGACAAAACTCTGAAATATACCGGAGACTCTCCAAATGTGGGCGCATTAGCCTTAACTCTATCCGGAGAAGGTAAGATCGAAAACATAAAAGATATTGCTCTTGATGACCCTCTCAGCGTTCTGGTGTTGAATGGAGTTGAAGTCTCCAGGGTCTCTTTTCCTGAAGAATTGTCAACTGGAAAATTGAGTGTGACTGGTGACTCACTTATCGAGACTTTAACGCAAAACGTTTCCTCCCGTCTGGACATTGCTTCTGGAGTCCGCTTGACCTTAGAGAATACTTTTGAGATTCCGGAAGCAACAACCATGGAACTGATTGGTTCCGGCAGTGGCTCGCTGGGCATAAGCGATACGTTGACTTTGTCAGGTGAAATTAAGTTTAACGCACCTGATTCTTCTCTAGATAACGGAACTCTGGCCCTGAACGGAGGTACATTGACAAGTTCTGAAAACACAACAGTTTCTTCAGACATTACACATCTATTAAATTCCACGATAGATGTTTCCGCGGACAAAATACTGAGTTATTTCGGAAGTGATTTAGAAATCGGTGCACTCACTTTGACAATGTCAGGAGGAGGGAGTTTCAATAATTCAACTGAGCTGTCTCTTAATAATGCAGCAAGTGTCTTGAAACTTGATGGAATAGCGAAAGTTGAAAAAGTTGCTGTTGCGGAAGACTTGATTGAAGGATCTATTGATGTGATACAAAACGTTACCATCAATACAATATCGCCAGTAAAATCAACAAGAATAGATATTGCTAACTCAATTAGTTTAACGCTGACAGACAGCGTAGAAGTTCCAATGAATAAGGTGTTGGAATTACAAGGTTCCGGTGGTGGAATTCTTAACATCAGCGATAAGCTGACACTTTCTGGGACACTGAAACTGAATGCAACCAACAATACGCTTAATAACGGCACACTGATTTTCAACAATGGTCTGTTGGATGTAGATGAAAACGTAACGATTTCAACTCAACTTTCACTTGCCGACAATGCAAGCATGGATTTGGCCAACGGCAAACAATTAAGTCTGACAAAAACATTTGAAATCCCGCAGGACCACAAACTGGAAATTCTTGGTTCAGACGGCGGTACTCTCAGTATAACTGACACGCTGAAACTGGCAGGCACACTTCAATTCAGTGCTCCTACTATCAGTTCCGGTACGCCGTATCACAACATGATAAATGGCAAACTTGAATTGATAGAAGGAAGTTTACTGGATGTGGACTACAAAACTAAAATTGCTTCAGACATTCTAATTTCCGGTAATTCTTCTGTAGATGTAGCACAGGGAGTGAATCTGGAGTACTCAGGTCTCAGTATTGACATCACAACTTTTCAACTGACATTGCTGGGAAGCGGAACTTTATTGAATTCGAATTCGATTCTGCTCAGTAGTACAGACAGTTTGCTGGTTTTTGCAGATGACATTACAATCGCTCTCATTGAAGTAACTGCAAACAGTACGGCTGGAAAGGGAATACGTGTTGAAAGTGCTAATGCAAAAATTACCAATCTGAACTTATTGGCAGACGTGGGTTTGAGCTTCACTAACGAGTCGTTTGAACTGAATGTTGAAAATTTAAACGTCTATTCTACTGCAAAAATAATGGGTGACGGCAACGGAGGCTGGCTCTTGGTAACAGAAGTGACTCAGCCGAACGACGTCATTTTAACGCTGCAGGATGTAAATGTGAAGGTTGAGAACGAGATAGATATCAATTTTAAAGATCAAATAGTAATGACTGGCAGCACCGTTTTCGATGTTGGAGGAGGACTGACTTTTAATGTAAGCGGGACCATGAATTTCAACAGGTCAATGACTGCCAACATTAATTTAAACGGCGGAGTAATGTGCGTCACTGAAAACGTTACAATTAACGGCAAAATTCAACATCTTACTAATTCCACAATTTTTATTGCACCGGATAAAGTTTTGACTTATGAGGGTAGTATCCCACTCGAAGTTAATGACCTGAGTCTCGCCTTGCAGGGTGGAGGACGTTTTTCGAGTTGGGATAATAATTCAATCCGCCTGAATAAGGATGGCGGAATTCTAAAACTTGCAGATGATGCAACTACACTCTCACATCTTGGCATTGATCCAAGTGATGGCCTTGTAGAAAACGACAAAGTGTTGGTTGTTGATGTGAGTGCAGATTCTAGCTGTGAAGGAGACGACAGTATATTGCAAAGCTCTGCAAAAATAGTAGTAGAGCAACTTGATCAAAAAGGTAATATAAATCTTGAATTGTCTGTATTGACTGAGCTAAATACGCCGAACTCTTTTTCAGTACCCAGCCAAAAAGTGCTGACAGTATCCGGAGACAGCGGTCAGTTGACTTTTGGCGGAACTGTAACATTTGAAGATGAAAGTCAATTTGTATTAAATTCTGCAGGAACAAAAGTCAGCGGAAATTTTGATTATTCTGAAAACAATTTGCTGGATGCACAAGAATCTGTAACATTTCAGTCCTCCAGTAGCAAATGGAATAATGCGCAAATAAAAGTTGATGCAGGTGCTACTCTGGTATTTGAGAATAATCAATGGGAAACTCAAGGGGCTTTGACAAAAACAGGTGGTGCAATGTCACTCGACAATGTTTCCTGGAGTTTGAGTGAAAATACAAATTATTCAAGCGATACAGCAGTTGAGACACAATCGCTTGTATTAAATAACAAGCTCCTAACTTTGCTGACTGAAAGTAGTGATTTGACTGTTTCAGATAACATTACGTTTGATGATTCAAATGCACAACTCGTAACAGGTCCTGCAGATTTAAACCTGCAGGGTGGTTTTGTCATGCAGGATGGACTTATTTCTTCAACTAAAGGAATTATTTCATTTGCAAAAGGTGGAGAGCAATCCGGAGGAAGTCTGGATCTGACAGACAGTACATTTAAACTGGGTGCAGATTTTCTTAAATCAGCCGGAACTCTGACTGCAACTGAAGCTGGAACAACGCTGGAATTAACTGAGAGACTTACGTTTACGAGCAATACATCTCTTTCAGTGAAAACACTTACTTTGAATGATAAAACACTTACACTCGGCTCTGAGACAACTGATTTGACGGTTAGTGATCCAACAACATTGGATTCTGCAGATGAGCAAATACGTACAAATTCAGCAGATTTGAAGCTTCAAGGATTACTGAGTGTAGCTAACGGAGGGCTTGACTCAACAGGGGGCACCTTAATATTTAATGGTGGAGTATCTCAAACTGGAGGGTTGTTGAATATCAGCAATAGTTTGCTGAATTTAAATGCAGATTTGTTTAAAACAGGTGGAACTCTGGAAACCTCAGATTCATCTTTAACAGTACTCAGTAGTTTAAAAATAACCAACAACAACTTACTTTCCGTTAATACAATTGAGTTAGGTGCAAATACGCTCACACTGGGTTCGGAATCAAGTGATTTAACTCTCAGTGGAAACTTGGCTTTAACAACAGCAAATGGATTATTGAAGACAGGAGATGCAGATTTGACTGTTGAGGGTAATGTGACACTTGCAGATGGGAAATTAAGCTCAACTGGAGGCACACTGCTTTTCCGCAATGGAGGTACTCAGTCCGGAACATTTGAATTTGACTTAGGAGCAAGTACTCTCAGTCTCAGTGCAGATTATACGAAAAGCGGTGGTAATTTTGACGGTTCATCTGCAATGCTGAATTTGTTGAATAGTATAGCTTTAAGCAGTGATACAGCACTTGCTTTTAACCAGCTGCAACTGAATGATTTGACATTGACTCTAGGTTCAGCAAGTACAGATTTGTCTGTAACATCTGCAATGACTTTCGACAATGCCGACGAGTGGTTGATTTCAGGAGATGCCGACATAAGTTTCCTTGCTGCACTGAACATCAGTGATGGTGGCATAACATCTACAGGAGGAGACATTTCTACATTGGGTGGAGGTCAGCTTTCAGGAACAGGTAAATTGGATCTTAGTGGAAGCACCTGGGTTCTAGGTGCTGATTTTATCAAATCGAGTGGAGTTCTTACTATTTCACAAACTGATTTGAAACTTGCAGCCAGCAGTACCTTGACCAGTGATGAAGCCTCAAATTTTGTAAATTTAAATCTGAATGATTTCACTTTGACATTGGGAAGTGCAACCAGTGACCTTACAGTGGAAAATGCTGTCATCATCGATTCAAGTTTAGAAGGAATTTCTACTGCTGATGCGGACTTGATACTGTTGAGTGCTTTAAGCATTAGTGATGGAATACTGACCAGCACCGGTGGTACGCTTAAACTAGCACATGCTCAAACATCAAAATTCAGCGGAAATGCTTTGATGATGCTTGATAATACACTGTTGACTTCAGTTGATGGAAACGAAATCGCGTTGCTTGAAATTGATGGTGAACCTAATTTGAGTATGACTGATAACAGCAAAATTTCTTATATTACATTATCCACCACCACTGGAACAGTAGGCACTATCAGTACTGCCGGCGGAGTTGATTGTGAAGATAATTGTAGCGGATTCACAGAAACCGGTGCATATGGATTTAATGCACATGGTCTGTACAGAAACGTTGTCAGTGCCAACTGGATGCTTTCCGAGTCTGAAGGCGAACGAAAAACGGCGACTATGTCGGTTAAACTACTCAGCCGTCCTGTCAGTGATGTGCAGGTTGTTTTGAACAGTTCTGATTTATCAGAAGCTACCCTTGACAAATACACAATGTCTTTTAGTCCAAGTACATGGAACAAGACTCAAACTCTGATAATTACCGGTGAAGATGATTCAGTTGTAGATGATGACGTCAGAGTACGAATAGTAGGCTATACGGAATCAACGGACACGAATTATTCCTCAACTTCAGATAGTAGACAGCATGCTTTCAAATATACTTTTACTAACATCAACGATGATCTGCAAAAAGGTTTGAGTCCAATAGTGCAAATAGGTGCTGATCAAAAAGTTAATGAACAGACAAGAGTAATTCTGGATGGTTCTGCTTCTTATGACCCTGATCCAACCGGACGTATTGTTTCTTACAAGTGGAAATATGTAGGTCAGCGTACAGATGTTACAGTAAAACGTGAAAACGAGAGTATTGCATATTTTTCTGCTCCGGATATTGAGGATACAACTGTTATTTTATTTGGACTGGAAGTGATCGATGATGATAAAACCGCATCTTATGGTTCAACTTCAGTTACGATTGTACCGGTCAAGGAAGTTACAGCAATAGGAAGTGCTGTGGGTTCAATAAAACCGAAATATCCAAAAGATATAACACTGGATGCAGAAACCACAAATTCAGATGGTTCAAAAACACTTAAATTGGCCACAGGAACAACTGAATTGAATCTAGATATGAATACAGACGGTACTGTTGTCAGTAAAATTAAAACTAAGGACGGTACTGAATCTAAAGTCAATGTACCGCTTGGTGCAGAAGTTAATATGAATAAAGATGCATCAGTTAGTGTTGCAATGACTCTGAACAGCGGTGCGACTTTGTCAACCAACATCAGCACAGAAGGAGAAATGACAGTCGGTGTTAGCTCCGGAAGTACAGGTGCAAATGTCAAAGCGCCCAAGGGCTCTGAAGTTAGTATCGGAAGTGACGGTACTTCAAGCATCTCTCTGCCTGCATCTACTGACGCTACCAGTGGTGTAACTTCTCAGGTTGTCAGTACGCTCAGTCCGGACGGTTCTACTTTAACTGAGATAACACTGAGCGGAGGTACTGGCAGGACAACAAATGCAGACAGTTCAGAGTCTAGTAAGTCAAGTATAAGTACAGATGCAGGTTTGACAGTCGCAATTGATACCAGCAGCGGAGTTGCCGCCAGCATGTCGGTTACGGAAGGAACTCTTGCAGCCAGTCTTTTGAACGACGGCACCTCATCGACAAGTTTTGACAGCGGTGCAAGCAAAACTACATTCACATCCTCAACCAGTATGGATTTGCAGATCAAGAGCGGAAAAGTTGTCAGCACTTCCTCTGCAGAAACAGGTAATGACGGCGTGAGCCGTACCATCATAAGTACCACCAGCAGTACAAATAATGCAATTCAAGTGCAGGGTACAGGTGTTTCCGAGAGCACCCTTCAGGCAGCAACTGGTTCGACAATTTTACTTAGCAAAAACCGTAATATAACTTCTACATTTGCACCAAGTTCCAGTATGAGCAGCAGTGTGAGTATGAATAGTGAAGGTTTGATGATACCGACAATTACCACTGTTTCAACGAATGCAAAGCAGATTTTTCCTGGAGTAGGTGCCGGCGGAACTGTCAGTCAGGAATCCGGAAAACTGGTTGTAACTATTCCGTTGACAACTTCTGGCAGTTCGCGAAATATCTCCAAACGTAGTTTTTCACTCCGGACATCTCAACGTAGTGGTGTATCTTCTGAATATGCGACAAGCGGACAGTGGATTGGTGTTGACACAACATCAGGAAAACCGGTTTATGTCCAGTCGGCATCTTCTGGAGCAACTCTCGTGCTGGAAAACGCTTATGACAATACAACTAATGTGAGCTTAACTTCAGGAACTGCAGAACTGAGGATTGGTGATGCACTTCCATCTGCTCTGAGCGGAACTGTATCTGTCAGCAGCATTCCTGCTTCAATAACAATGAGCGGTTCCCGTAATCTGGTTTCGCTACCGGCTTATACATCAATAGCTCCTGCCAGTTTTGAAAGTCAATTCAGTTCTTACAAAGCTGTCTGGGTGCGCCGGAGTGGTGCATGGCAGTTTTATACCAGCAGTGATAACAAAACTGTTTATACAGACAAAGGTTATACTGAATTAAACTCAACGATTGAGGCCGGAGAAGGATTTTGGATTGAACTGAATTCACCGGTCAATCCCGCAAATTTCGAAGTTGCAAATTATGGAGGCTATACTGCTTTACCACAATTGAGCAGCATGAACTCAGAATGGAATTTGGCCGGAACTGCAAAAAAGATTTCTGTTGCAGAAATAACACAGGCCGCAAATTTTGATCAAACGTCAGAAGATGAATCCAATACTTTGGGACTTTTAGATAATTCCGGAGGAAATGGGCCGCCGTCCGGATTAAATTATGTTGGTAATGATTATCTAGTTGCGGCAAATGAACTCGGGCAAAATTCCAGAACTATGCTTTTGCTGGTTGTGCTGCTGTTAACTTCGGTTAGTTTGATGGTGTACCGTAGACAAGTACAGCTTAAAAGCACCTCTCTTGCACAACATAAGCTGCATAGGATTCCTGTCTGGCAATTGATTCCAATTGCAGCATTGATAACGCTGGTTGTAGCATGTGCACCGCCGCAGGGTGATTCAACATCTTCAACTTTTGACTATTCTGGATCGTATGACCGGGTTCACTCTATTTGGAAATGGGATGATGCGAGCAGCAAGTGGCTGGCATATTCTCCAAAAACATCAGTTGCTCTGGAATTGACTACAAAAGGCTACAGTACGTTCAGTTCTGTTGAGAAAGGTCAGGGCTATTGGGTGCGCCTCAGCATCAGCGGAGTCCCGACTAGTCTTTCGTTTGCAGAACCTCCTGCATTTTAGAACTATGTTTTTCACTGCTCCTGATCATAGGAGAAAGCGGGAACGTAGAACAGTACTTTCCTGGAAAATAAAAATAATCCTGCTGTTTGTGCTAGTGTTTTTTCACGGAGTTGTAGCTGCAGCTGTAAATGGAGTTTTGGAATTTTCTGACAACGATTCAAGAGGAGGTTGGCTCAGAGGTGATTTGATTTTTACAGTTACAGATGAGATTGTTTCTGCAAAAAAATCTGAACAAGTAGAAAAATATGTTTTGTATTGGGGAAATAATCCCCATCAGCGCCTGGGTATGTTCCTGCCAATTGTAGTTTTGCCTGTAGCTGAGTCTGGAAGCCGGATGAAAATTCAGTTTAAAGATACTAGAATTCCTCAAGGTGCTACTCACTTTTTGCTTTATGTCCGTTATCAAAATGGAGAAGAGACGGAAAAATACAGTCTTAGTCTGGTTGATAAAGGAGTACCCCAGAGTAAACCCCAGGCTATTGTTTTTGAACAAACTGCAAAAGAAGGCAACCGTGTTAAGGGTGTAATTAAAATTACACGTGCCTGGGATGAGCGTGATGTGAGTCATTATACTGTATACTGGGGCAGTAGCAATGACACCGTTTTAAGGGCACATTCTCCGGTATTAGTGATTGAAAAGCGTTACTGGTTCAGCAGTCTGAGTACTCAACTTCAAGCACCCTGGCAGTTAACCCCATTGCAGCATGAAATAGACATGTTGTTACCTCCGGAAGCAACTCATCTGCTTGTCTTCAGTAGAAATGCAGAAGGACAAATGAGTCAAGGAGTTTCAACAGAACTTGAGAGTGAAATACAGCATGAACAGGAGCAGACACAAAATATGTTCTTTAAAAAAGAACCTGCTGATTTAGGGATGATTGCTGGTACTATCTCTTTTATCAGACCTGAAGAAGAATCGGATTCCAGTCATTATTTATTTTTTTGGGGTAAAGATGAATTATCTCGTTTGGAAAGTGTTGCAGCAATTACTCAGTTTGAAATTAATAAATTTAGAGATGGATTGACTGAAAAAGAAATTCAAGTTTCAACATTATCAAAAATGGATCAGGACCTGCAGGTAAAGTCTGCAGGTGAAGCAGGCCGGAAATTAAGTTATAAGTTTCCTGAAAGTACAGTGATACCTCCAGATGCAAGTCACTTTTTGGTTTTCACACAACAAAAATTCTGGTTTCAGGATGATGCAGAGCGTAGATTAAAGGGGCCTATAGCAAGTGTTTCAATACAGGATCCGGGTGGGAAAAAGAAGAAGAAAATAATTAAAAGTAAGATAAAAGCAGGCTTAGAAAATTTTTCTATTGAACAATATAATAAACAGGTTTTATCCACTGCAGAAAAAACAGACAATCTTGATATCAGTCTGAAAACGGCAGAATCAAAAGCTGATAAAATCCGGAAGGCCTCCGACTGGCGTATTTCTGAGTATCGTGGACTTGGAATAGGACTATCATTTTCGGGATTGAATGGTCTTGTTACTTTTTATGATTATAATCTAGATCATAATGTGCAATTACATTATGCTCTTGAACTGACAGGGCCGCAGATTGGCAATACTTTTAAGGCACTTCGTTTGACTGAAGAGAGTACTGCAATGCAAAGTATTGCAAAAAGTGGATCCGGAAACTCGTTGGAAATCAACCGGTCAATATTATCAGCAACTTACCGCTGGTTTGTCGATGAGTCGATTGTCTGGGGAATTACAGAGGGTTTTTATTACGGAGCAGGAGGTGGTCTCGGTTATGCAACTTTGAAGTATCAGGGGAAAGATGCCAGTGCAACTGCCAGCATTTCCGGTGAGTCGGAGGACTTTAATTCAACAGCTACAGATTATCTGCATTCAGCAAAAGCATACGGACTGTTTGCAGTTCTTGATGCTGGTTGGCAGGGCCTGGAAAATTACTACTTTCAATTTGCACTGCAGCCAACAATTTATTTTTATTATAAAGACAGTTATCAGGAGTCTAGTATTCCCGTAAATCCGAATCAGCGTTCAACAGTTAATGAGCGCTGGTCCAGTGCAAAAAATCTTACACGAGTATTATTAGGATTTGGTATATTTTTTTAGAGCATTATGACTAATTTAATCACAAAAATTTTGAATGTGCTTTTTTTGCATGCATGCATAACAATAATATTATTGCCTGCTGGAATTGCTGCTGAAGAAAAACCACTGAGCCTGCAAACTACTGCAGTACGTTATGTGTTTACTGCAAATGTTGAACGGAAGCTTCATCCATGGCTACAGGAGGAAATTGCTGAGACATGGTTTGAAGGAAATATACCAAAGTCATGCCACATTTGTGACAATGTTTACCGCTATCCTACAGATAACGGTTCAGTTGTAACAAGAGGTGTCCAGAATATGCTAAACCGTAAAAGACTGGCAGCAATCCTTGAAGTGGAAGAGTTTTTGACAGTAATCGTGAGGCAGACAGGCGAAGTACTCAGTATTGAGGCTGCTCTGCATAACTTAAAACAGGAGGAACCACTTTGGGCTAAAGTCTATGAGTGGTCAAAACCTTGGAGTATGTGGTGATGATTGTCTTGAAGGATTTGAGCTGCAAGCGCCCCAAATAACTAATGTCAGTTCGGCACCAGCTCTCTACGAACCAAAGTGAGCAAGTCACTGAAGGACTATCAGCTGTTTTCGGATTTTTTTAAAATATCAATTCACGGCGGCTAAAATCTCAACCCGTTTATTTGTAGGGTACAAGCCAGGATTTGGGATTTGTCTTACGTTGATATAATTACGAGATCCCCTCAGAGAAAAGCTCTGTATTTCGTAACAACGCTCCTTGTAGTGAAAAAATACTTCTTCTTTTATAGATCTTTTTATTTGCTTTTTCAGCTCTAATTCCAATCCATGGCACTGGCCAAACAAACCATAAATTTTTACGGGCATAACCATCTATTATGATCTCTGTTTTTGGCTGAACTTACACTTTATTACCAGTAACAAACTCAGGCTATTTGCAATTTGGTCCCCATATACTTGAAGTTGCTAAACTACAGGGACGGAATAGTTTGAGTGTTTTATAATACAAAAACTGTGCAAGACTCCTCTTTCAGGCGGAATAATACAGTTTGAGTTAGTAATTGTCAAGTAAAATATAAAATATTTTGTCTCAATCGCGGAATTGTTTGATTATTAGTAAAAAAAATAACTATTTGCAGCTGAAAAAATTTAATAAATTAGAGGATCAAATGTGGATTGCATGCTCAGTCTGTTTGGTTTAATATTGATATTAAATCAATCTTTAAAACATTTCACTGATGAATAAAAAACCACGACTCTTAACTCAGTTTGCATCATTTTTAGTCATCTGTATGGGGGCTCTATTGTTGTATGTCTGGTTGAATTATGATGATTTGCGTTCAGAACAAGCCTATCGTCAAATGTGGCATCTGAACAATAAATTTGAGAACAAATGAAAAATCAATAAAATAATTAAGGAATAATTATGGAAATTAAGCTAACTACAACTGTTAAAGAAAAACTGAAATCCCCTCCTTCTACAATGTCAGGAGTTGTTTTTGGTACAGTGTTTACTGATCATATGTTCTGTATGGAATGGGAAGATGGAAAAGGCTGGCACAATGCTGAAATAAAACCATACGGTCCATTATTGTTGGAACCTTCTGCAATGGTTTTACATTATGCACAAATGTCTTTTGAGGGTTTAAAAGCATACCGTACTGATTCAGGAGAAAACGTACTCTTCCGGCCAAGTGAAAACTTTAAGCGTATGAACCGCACGGCTCAGCGCATGTGTCTGCCTGAGTTGGATATAGAAGAAGTCATGGACGCACTTAAGCAACTATTGCGCTTAGATTCAGCATGGGTACCGCATGAATCAGGAACCACACTTTATATACGACCAACCATCATCGCGACTGAAGAAGCAATAGGTTTGAAAGTTTCTTCAAAATATTTGTTTTTTATTATTCTAAGTCCGGTTGGGCCATATTTCTCTCAGGGATTTAATCCGGTAAATATCATGGTCTCAGATAAATATGTTCGTGCGGTTCCTGGTGGTGTTGGATACGCAAAAACCGGAGGGAATTATGCGGCTAGTAATTTGGCAGAAAAGGAAGCAAAAGAGCAGGGCTACACACAGGTACTCTGGCTGGATGCAGTTGAGCGAAGCTACGTTGAAGAGGTTGGTGCAATGAATATCTTTTTTGTGATGAATGATGAGATAGTGACACCTCAATTGACCGGTTCAATTTTGCCTGGAATTACCAGAATGTCAGTTCTGGAACTTGGAAAATATTGGGGTTTGAATGTTACAGAAAGACGAATCACTATAGACGAAGTTTTGAATGGTCTTAAAGATGGTTCGGTGACAGAAATTTTTGGTGCAGGTACCGCGGCAGTAATTTCACCAGTCGGTGCTTTGAGTTACAAAGAAGAGGAATACCAGGTAGGCAATGGAGAAACAGGGCCGATGGCTTCTCGTTTTTACGAGCATCTGACCGGAATCCAATACGGCAAAGAAACTGATCCGTTTGGTTGGGTTGAAGCAATTAAATAAAATTTAAGCGAAAGCTGAGTCTAATAATTTGAACTACGAAATTGAATTTCTGACTGCTGCCGTTCTAGTGTCTGCGGTACTTCATATCCGTGCTGATTACAAAGAAGCTAAGAAGTTGGTTTATTTTTTCAAACCAATCACGATGCTACTGATTGTAATAATGGGGGTAGGTTTGCTTCCTGAAAAGCTGGGTTGGTATCATATTGCTCTTCTGGTTGGTCTGTTGTTTTCAATTTGTGGTGATGTTGCACTGATGTGGCCATCTGACAAGTTTTTACTGGGCCTGGTTAGTTTTCTGACTGCACACGTTTTCTATATTTCTGGGTTGCTTTCCGGTTTAGAGTTTGCCTTTACCTGGTACGTTTGGCCTCCATTATTATTAGTTGGAGTACTGATGTTTTTGAAGCTACGTTCCGGATTAGGAAATATGCAAGTACCTGTGCTGGTTTATATTCTGACAATTCTAATAATGGGTGGGATAGCATGGGAGCGTCATTTACAATTGGTACTGTCCCAAACATTATTTGCAGTATGCGGTGCAAGTTTATTTTTAATCTCAGATGCCCTGCTGGCCTGGAATCGCTTTCAGATGAAATTCAAATCCGCTCAATTATTTATCTTAAGTACTTATTATGCTGCACAGTGGACCTTTGCACTATCACTGAGCCAGACAATATCTTCAAAAATTAGCTGATCAGTTTCTTAGATGCAAAACCTATTAAAAAATTACTTGATCCTCCTGAAAAGTCTGCGTGAGAAAACACCACTTTTATTTGTCATGCACGTTTTTTTCGTGGGAGCAGCCTGCCTGACATTGTTGCTGGTTTTGCTTTCAATCAGCTTCCGTCTGCTTGGATATAACAGCTCTATTTTTGTAGCTCTTTGCGCACCCATGAGTCTTTTTCTGATTTGAGAAAATGCTTAAATCTTGGTGCATCGATGGTTCGTATGAAACGGGCTGCAGAAATTCTAACCTGAGCGTTACGGTGTTCCAGTAAACTTGCAGCCAACCGTTTAACTCTTTCAGGTTGGGTATTTCCAAATCCTTGCTTTAAGGCTTCAAATCCACGACGTGCCAGGGGTGCAAATGATTTCTCTGCAGTCTGTTCCAAAAAAACTGCAGTCTTTTCTGTAGGAAACAAAGACAAAGTCTCCAATGCTCTAAAACGCAAATAGTTGATTGTAGCAGTGTCTCCGGCAATTTTAATCAAGACTCTGCCTGTACCCTCTCCCAGGTTTTTAAATGCTTCTTTGTCCAAACTCCAGTGGCGTCCTTCCAGCAATTCTATAACTTGGGACTTTTCAGGTGCAGCAACTGCAATTCCTGTCAAGTGCCAGAATAACATACAAATGATTAACAGATTCTTCATGATTCTCCTTTATTTAAATTTGATGATTTATTAATAAGTTATAAAATTTATTTAGCAATAGGTGAATACTTTAAAACCTGCTGCTGATAACTGGATAGTGTTTCCTGTTTTTTTCCTGCAGATCTGGAAGATGATGACCAGGCTGTCCAGAACATCACATTTTCCGCACCATAGCCTTCGCATTCCTCCGCAGACATTTGTCCGTTACTGTCATTATCATAGCTGTTTTTGGAGCATTCTGCAGTGTCGCTAAGAATATCAAAGGATGTTCCTCCTTTTTCTGTTGTGTGAAACAGTCCGAGTTGGTGTCCCATTTCGTGTGCCGCGGTTTCACCCAGTAGTTGTGAGTCCAGCGTGGATCCGGAAGCATGAGCACTGAGACTGTTCAGAACTCCATTCCAGGCATTAGCGATCCCCATTGATCCGGGAATTCCTGCGGCATTTCCCAAAACTCCAGACCAACTTCCCGAATAATCTTCAATAAAAAATAAATTGACTGCAGTTGTTACTCCTTGTTTAACAAGTGCGGTAGTTGTTGTGTCGGTGAATGTGCCTGAGACTGCAGCATATTGAGAGTCGCTGATTGTGATGGTGCTGTTGATGGTCAGTGTAATTCCATTTGCCGAGTAGATACTTGACATGACGCTCAGCGCTGCGCTCAGATCTCCGGCAGACCAAGTTGTGCCAGTGATGTAGGGCTGAACAACTATTGTCGTTGAAGATGGAACGGTTCCGGTGCGCAGCCCCAATTTTACATGGTCGTTAGAGTAGGCTTTAAACGTCCATGTACCTGCTTTTGTACTGAAGCTGGGTGACTGTGGTACGAGAATATTTGCATAGCCTGATCCTCCGAAGCTTCCACTCGCCACGCCACTCAGACTTGGAGTTGAAGAAGAACTCAAAATATCTGTACCGTCTGGATCGAAAAGTGTGTAAAACGCTGTTGAACCATTGTTATCTTTCAAGACAGATAAAATAAAAGAAACACCATCAGACGGAACTACAAAAGAACCAGCATAATATCCATCGCTTCCAAGAGTTTGAGTAATTTCTGAGATGGCTAAAGAGCCTGTTGTTGAAGAACTGTTTGAAGAAGAACTACTTGAAGAGGTGCTTTCTTTTTTCGAACAAGCGCTAGAAATAAGCAGAGACGCAGTCAGCAGGATGAATACGGTTTGGTAGAGTTTTAATTTTAAATTCATAAGTTATAATAATAATTATCTTCTTTCAATTTCAGTTTGCCTGATACGACCGATTGGACTGACAATGACTTTTGTACTGTAAGTCTCACTCTCCAGCGTGATGGTACCACCTGCAGCAAAGCCAAAAGCACTGAATGAAGGCCAGCGGCTGGCGCTGATCAAAATGTTTTCCGCAACTTTTTCTTGAAAGACGGTGTCAAAGCTAGTATTGTTTTTTCGTTGAAGCAAGATATTTCCGGATTCACTTTTCAATCGATGTGATCTCAACTGTGTAAGTGCCAGCCATTGGGCCTGCCGCAAAGTGTTTTTGATTTTATCAGTAGTGTTTACAAACTCAGCCCGATCCAGCAGTGGGAATAGTGAAACAGAAAGCAGACCGGCCAAAATCCCCACGATAGTTATGGAAATTAGGATTTCATATAAGGTGAAACCTCTAGCATGCAAGTCAGTACGCATTTGGGTCGATAATACCTCTGAATAAAGTCAGAATCAAAATTTTAACATCAAACCAGAGAGTCCAGCGTTCTATGTAATACAGATCACATTCGATACGTTTTTCGAGGGAAGTATTACCGCGCCAGCCGTTTATTTGTGCCCAGCCGGTTATGCCGGCTTTAACTTTATGCCGCAGCATATAATGTGGAATTTGGCTTTTAAACTGCTCAATGAATACCGGACGTTCCGGTCTGGGTCCTACAAGACTCATTTCTCCTTTGATAACGTTGAAAAGTTGTGGTAACTCATCCAGGCTGTATTTGCGTAGGAAAACACCTAATTTTGTACGTCTATTGTCGTTTTCACTTGCCCAAACCGCTCCTGTTTGAGATTCTGCATCAATACGCATGGAGCGAAATTTTAAAGCCTTAAAAGTAAGCCCATCAAGTCCCATACGTTCCTGTGCATAAAAAACTGGTCCGGAAGAAGTGAGTTTTATCAACAGTGCAATCAGGAACATGAGCGGAGAAAAAATTACAAGAGCAAATAATGATCCGAATATATCAAGCAGGCGTTTGAATACTTGATTCCAGCCGGTCATTGGACTCTGTATGATGGTTATTATTGGCATGTCATCAAATGTCTCAACTTCAGTGTGAAGTGTACGGAAGGAGCCTAAATCCGGAATAATTCTGACATCAACCCATTGTTCGGCCAACAACTCTTTCAATTCGGGTAGTTTGTGTTGTTCTTCCGGCGCAAGAGCAATAAAAACTTGATCAATTTGCTGTGTCTGAATAGTCTGAGTCAGCAGTTCAATTCCTCCAAGTCTGGGAATATCTGCCGGAATGTCTGAGTTTGGTTTGCTGCTGATCTCAATGACACCTTTCAGGACGATCCCAAGCGATTTGAGACGTTCGAGCCGCTGAAAAAACTTGTTTGCAGAAACTCCACTGCCAATCAGCAAAACATGTTCGACATGTGCTCCTCTTGCGTGCAGCCACTGTAATGACCATCTTGACAATACTCTTGAAAGAAAGAGTAATAATAATATACATGTCAGAAAATAGAGTGAATGAACTCTTGAAAAGGAAAATTCACGATAGAAAAAAGCGGCAACTAAAGTTAATAACAACAAGCTGGCAGTACCACGCAAAAGATGAACAAACTCGTGTCTTAAGTGAATAACTTTATGCAGTCGATAAACGCCACTGAAAGAAAAAACAAAGCCTGTTAAGATGGCAACAAACAGTGCCGCTTTCAGATACTCATCATGTGGTGGAATCATTGTTGCCGGAGGCAGGTTAATCAAATGAAACCGAAGTTGATATGCCAGTTCCCAAGCTGTAAAAGCCAGAGACATATCCAGCAGTCGCAGGACTGAAGAAAATATCTGAGTGTGTCTTTTCAGCATGCGAACTTCTCCATATAAGAAGTGGTATGACAACCAAAATAAAGTTTCAATATTTTATTAAAAATATATTTTAAATATCTATGCAAGAATTTCATCCTAGTAATATTAGACGTTTAGTTTTTGACCTTGACAGCCTGTCTGCAAAGTTTAATCAGGATGGCTGGGAAAATTTTCGTCAATTTTTGCTGATCCTTGATGATCGCGATTTTGAGATTGTACTGATATCAGAGTCTATTTCGGCCTCTGACTGGAGTACTATAAACAAACTATCTGTGCTGGAAAGCTCTGCAGAAATTGCCCTTAAAAACAATGCATCTCTAACAGGTAATGACGTTTTTTGGCTTACAGAACAGCCAGTAATACAAACCAAACTAGCAAATTGCAGTCAGAACTATGCAGGCAGCAACACTGGGACTGCTCAAACAATTGGCTTGCAATATCTGCACTTGCACGACATGCTCCAGATCTTTCATCCCAGCAAAATTACTGCAGCTGATTTTGCTGCTACTCTAGCCAAACTTAAACAGAAGTCACCTCAGGTTCCTTTGATGCTTGGAATAGGTGGACCTGACGAATGTGGGCATGATTTTTTTGTGGGTGAATTAATCGACGCACTTGAAGATCATGAACAGCTTGTATCAGGCTTAGATCTGACTCAATTACTCGGAACAGAATTTTATAAACAAACTTTGTCCAAAGACAAAACTGTGTCTTCTTATTGGAATTCAGAAGAAATTCAAAACTGGGTTTTTACCAATATTTTGACTCCCTACACTCAAGGTCAACAAGTTTATCTGGAAAAACCTCCAGCATTTATTCAGGATTATGAGATCAGTAGTTTCCCGTTTTTCCTTGCACCTGAAATGATTCTGTTGGTGTGGGGCACAACTGTCTTCCTTCCAGAGTTTGAAAATATAATGGATGTAAGAGTATTATTGGAGCTTTCACCAAAAACTGCTGCCGCACGCATATTTGCTCTTGATGATCGCGTAAATTTCGACCAGACATTTGTTGATACATATCAGGAAAAAGAAGGGAAAATATATGCAGATTATCTGAAACAGTTTAATGTGATAAATCAGGTTGATTACCGGATTGATTTTGAAAATTTTAATGCCTTCAGGATGAAAGAAAACAATTAACCATTTTCAAAACGTCCTAGATCTTCCTTTATTTTTTGTTCTTCTTCCGGAGTTAGTTCTGCCAGCTCTTCTTGTAGAGGTTTGCTGACCCAGCGTTTTGTGCGAAACAGAACCAATAATAGTCCTATTACAATTCCTGCACCTGGAAGAATCCAGAGGACTAAATTGAATCCTTTTTTTGGTGGAGCACGTAAAATCCACTCACCGTACCGCTCAACAAAATAAGCTTTAATTTCCTGGTTTGATTTACCCATTTTAATGAGTTCACGAATTTTTGCTTTGATGCTGTTTGAAAAGCCAGCCTCAGAGTCTTTGACAGATAATCCTTGGCATGTTGGACAGCGCAACTCTTCTGCAAGTTGTCTATAGCGAAAATCCTGCTCGACTGAATTATCAGTTGATGAAAGTGCAAATGTTCCAGTTAAAATGACTATCACAAACAACAAACTTAAACACCTGCTGAAACTGAAGATCAATAATTTTGCTAGCCTGAGCCTCTGCATAATTGTAATATACGAAAAATTCTTAGAATTTTATGAATCATAATTTTTACTCAATACAGTTTATCTTTCTCACTCAAAGGATGCAATGTAAAACAGGAAATGAATAGAATACTTAATATAATTATGATCTGGTTGAAGAAAAAAGCTTGATAAAAAAATTATAAATCCAGTATTTTTGTGCCATTGAGTTCAACTAAATTTCATAAAAACTGGAAGCAAAGATGATGATTTCGTTAAAAAGACTTTAAGAAGTGCCATTTCGAGTTCTGCGATAAATTTTGCTTATGTTAAGCACTAATAGCATAGAGACTTATCCCTTTGATAGATAATGACAAATATTTTGTTTCAGAGCTTTTACGAAATTGTCAATGCTCAATAAAATATTTTATTAAAATCGGTTTATTATTTACTTTTTTGTATTAATTCATTATTAACTTGAAAATATACAATTAAAAGAGTTTAATGCACACGACAAGAGCTTAGAAGTTTACCTGAGTACTGAGTCGAAAATTTGTAAACGGGGTGAGAATTGTTCAATAATAATAAAAAAGTTTCTTCAACTGGTACTGCACCCACTTATATTGGGAAAGGTATGCGGATCGAAGGAAAGATTTGGGGGAGTCATCCTATTTGGATTGACGGTGAGGTACAGGGAACTATCGACAGTGCCAGTGAAGTAATCATAGGAGAACCGGCAAAAGTAGACGCTGTCATTCGGGCATCAACCATAAAAATATTTGGATTTGTTGAAGGTGAATTATTTGCATCCAAACGAATTGAGATAATGTCAATGGGACGTGTTCAGGGCAATGTGACCAATCTCACTGGTTGTCTGGTGATCCATGATGGGGGGATTATTGAGGGAAAGTGTTCGACAGCAACCGAAGAAAAAATGAATAAACTGCTCTCACAGCATGCCCCTAAATTATTGCTGGACAACTCCTCCAACCTGCCATCAGAAGAACAAGCTATTGAAAATAAAGAAAAAAAACCAACACTTCGGTCAGTAACAGAGATAAAAGGAAAAGAAAATACTTAACTGTCTTTTCGGAAAAACCTAGAGTTGCCTCTTTGATGCAATTATAATTTTTCAGCAGGTCTACGGTTATTTGCTATTACGCCGGTTGGTCTGAATGCAGGGAGTATTTTTCTTAAACTTTCAGTAGTCTGAATTGGTTTTGCAGGTACAATGAGCGAGAACGATTTCCGCTCTACTTCAAAATGCACTGATTCTACGGTGTCCTGCATACCTGATACATCCAAAGACAAATTTGCCCAATTACCCTCTACTTCAACCTGTTTTCCTGTTTTCAGGAGAGTCTCAATATTAGTATTCTGCTGCCCAACTGCAAACCAATTTTTTATTTGTTTAAAATACTCTGCAGCTGTCTGACTAAGTTCTCTTTTAAGGTATACTTTAAGCACTGGAGTTCTAGTTAATTTGCCTGGATGCATAGTCAGTGAACTCAATGCTTCATCATGGAAAGCAACTCGGCAGTAGAATCGGCCTTTTATCAAGCTGTTTTGTTCATCAATGTAAATTGTGGTGTTTGCAGTAGCCTGTGTACTGTTGAATACAAAATCATTCCAAAAGTATCTTGTTTCCAACTCTGATGCAAGAAACTGGACTTTCATTACATCAACTGGCAGAGTGTGTCCAGTTTTGAAAACCTGCAGAATTGGACTCAAATTTAAGGAGGATTGGCTGATGTTGATAGCAATGTCCTGCAGGTTTAAAGGCCAAAATCCTATTTCTAAAGTGCTCCGGCACTCTTCACTGGCTTGCATCAACGTATTAAATCCACGTCTGATAGAGCTAGGTGAACCCACCAAAATAATTTTTTTCCAGCCGGACCAAATTTCTCTTTCCACCAGCTTTTCCAGAGTTGTATCTCTTGAAGTGTGGCAAAACTTTGTAGGTACCAACTGTTCCATGACTCGCAGTCCATGACGTTTCCAGAATAAAGAAATACCAGGATGTGTATAACTGTCCAAAATAAGGTGCATTGGATTACTCATAAAATTCTGCTGATTTTATAATTTGAATAATTCTTGAGAGTTTATGACCTTGAAACGATTAAGTCCTGCAGTGCTTGTTTAGTTTGTGTGATTAGTTCTTCAGGCAAGCCGTCATTATGCAAAACAATATCTGCGAATGCCAAACGTGCTTTCGGAGAAAGTTGGGCATCCAGACGGGCCTGAGAGTCTTTTTCACTGAGACTATCACGTTCTTGCAATCTGCGTACTGCAACTTTAGGGTCAAGCATTACTACCCAGATATACTGGCAAACCTTATGCCAGCTGGCCTCTATCAGTAATGCTGCTTCCAAAAACACAATACCATTGACACTGTCAGCAGCCAATTTGTCAAATTCTTTATGGATCAACTGCGCAATTATTGGATGTGATATGCCATTAAGTTGTTTTAGTTTATCCGGATTTCCAAAGACAATCGCTCCAAGCAGCAAACGGTTCACAGTTTTGTCTGGATTTAATATTTTGTCTCCAAATTTTTCCAGCACTTTATAATATCCTGGATTTCCTGGTTCCAGAACCTTGTGTCCCAACTTATCAGCGTCAATGACGGAATACCCTTCTTTTTGGAGAAACTGTATGACGGTGCTTTTTCCTGAGGCAATACCTCCCGTCAAGCCGATCAAAGCAGGTTTGGTTTTTTGAGAGTTCATGAAAGTTTAGTTTAATCCAGTCTCAATCAGCATTAGATATTATAATCAAAGTATGATGTTGCTGTCAGTAGTCCAAAAACGTGTCACTTCAAGCGAAGCGAAAAAAAACTATTATCTGTTACAGCTCTAAAATCATTATGATTTAGCCTTCAGGTCGAAATGCCAAATTATGGGTTTAAGAGTTTTTTGTGAATTCATCAAGTTTGAGAGAATAAGTCTCGTCTACAAGATCTATCTTGATAGTCAGCATAAAGGTATCCTTGAGTTAGAGCAAGATACGAATTTTTAAAAAAACAAAAAAAGTATTGACTATTTTAGTCAAAAGTATGAGATTCAGGCAGGAATGTAAGTCAGAGTAGTTGGTTAATTAATAACCTGTTGCTTTTGTCTCAATCATTATTCACCTTTTTCAACCATGGAGGAAAAATGGATACTGAAGGAAATACAGCTTCTAGAGTTGATTCCGCAGCTGAGGTTTTGTCGGGCAAGCTGAAAGATCTTCTAGCCCAAAAGGATAAGGGTGTTATTCAACTTGAGAGTGACAGTAAGGTTGTGGCCGCAGCCAGAACAATGCGTGACAATAAGGTGGGAGCAGTGATGGTTCTTGATAATGGAGTTCTGGTTGGGATTTTCACAGAACGTGATTTAATGAGTAGAGTTGTAGCAGATGGGCTGGATCCTGAAAATGTCATGGTCTCAGAAGTTATGACCTCATCAATTGCAACTGTGCCTCTGGAAACGCCTATTCGTGAAGCAGCAAATTTAATGTCGCAAAATCGAATACGACATCTGCCTGTACTTCAAGATGGACAATTAGTGGGTGTTATTTCGGCTGGTGATATCCTGGCCTGGAAGCTGCGTGAACATGAATTTACATTACACCAGTTAGAGGATTATTTTTTTAAATCCTGACAAGCAGCTCTAAAACTAAGGTAAAGAAAATGAATACAAAGCGGATTGAAGAATAATTATCTGTTTTCACTTTGACAGTCATGCTGAAGCGCTTACTTATTCTGATTGGATTATTGGGGATACTGTGCATGGAAGTGACGGCATCCACAACTTCTTCTTCAGCAATCCTGCTGGAAGTCAAGGGGCCGATTGGACCTGCTACGGTTGATTATGTCAGTCGAGTGCTTAAGAGAGCTTCAAAACAACAAGTAGCTTTGTTGATAATACAACTGGATACACCTGGCGGATTGGATTCTTCGATGCGGGAAATAATTCAGTTGTTAATGACTTCCGAAGTTCCCGTAGTTACATACGTTGCACCAGGCGGAGCGCGAGCAGCCAGTGCCGGAACCTACATACTATATGCCAGCCCCATCGCTGCCATGGCTCCCGGAACCAATTTAGGTGCCGCCACTCCGGTTCAACTGGGAGCCTCTCCAGTTCCGAATGCCTCCGATTCATCCGCAGACAACACCTCTATATCTGTAAGCTCTACGATGGAGCGCAAAATAATCAATGATGCAGTAGCTTATCTCAGAAGTTTAGCTCAGTTACGCGGACGTAACGTTGAGTGGGCCGTGAAAGCCGTCCGTGAAGGAGCCAGTCTTTCTGCAAATGAAGCACTCCGGCAAAACGTGATCGATTTGATTGCGGATCATGTACCGGATTTGCTTGCGCAGTTGGATGGAAGAGAAGTCCAGCTTATTCATGAAAAGCATGTTCTGCAAACTTCCGGACTAACAGTAAAACGAATTGAGCCGGATTGGAGAAATAAATTGCTTGCGCTGATTACAAATCCGAATGTTGCTTATGTTTTAATGCTAATCGGCATTTACGGTCTCATCTTTGAATTTGCCACTCCCGGTACTTTGCTTCCTGGAATTGTGGGTCTGGTTTCTCTTGTGCTTTCATTATACGCATTCCAAATTATGCCCATCAATTATGCTGGTTTAGCCTTGATGTTGTTAGGTTTAGCCTTAATGATTGCAGAAGCGTTTGCACCCAGTTTTGGAGTACTCGGCCTTAGCGGCGGTTTGGCATTTATAATCGGTTCAATATTTTTGATGGACACAAATGCGCCTGGTTATGGACTGTCCCCCGTTTTGGTGGGAGTATTAGGTCTGGCCAATTTAGCATTTTTTGCTTTCGTGCTGGGTTCCGTCATTCAAGCCCGGAAGCGACCGGTGGTCAGTGGAGCACAAACCATGGTCGGTTCAAAAACAGTTGCATTAAAAGCTTTTGAGGTTGAAGGACAGGTCCGGACTAAAGGTGAAATCTGGCAGGCACGTTCTCCTGTTCCGGTTGAAGCGGAACAGGTTTTGATAATCACCGGCACTGACGGCTTGGTGCTTCTTGTTACACCCCTCAATTCAAAGGAGAAAATATGAATTTAGATACATTTGCTTTCATTGTACCTTTAGTTGTACTGATCATGGTTTTGGTCAGTATGTTAAAAATTCTCCGCGAATACGAGCGTGGTGTAGTCTTTATGCTCGGCCGCTTTTGGTCGGTCAAAGGACCTGGACTGATTATAATCATTCCTATTTTGCAGGAAATGGTAAAAGTAGATCTGCGTACAATGGTTCTCGATGTGCCAACACAGGACGTTATTTCACGTGACAACGTTTCCGTCAAAGTTAATGCAGTCGTTTACATGAGGGTTGTGGATCCTGAAAAAGCAATCATCCAAGTGGAAAATTATTATGAAGCCACCAGCCAGCTGGCGCAAACTACTTTACGCTCGGTTCTGGGACAGCATGAACTGGACGAAATGCTGGCGGAGCGTGAAAAACTCAGCACCAATATTCAGAATATTCTAGATCAGCAAACAGACGGCTGGGGTATCAAAGTTACCAATGTTGAAATGAAACAAGTTGATTTGGATGACAGCATGGTACGCGCCATTGCCCGTCAAGCTGAGGCGGAACGTGAACGCCGCGCAAAAGTTATTCATGCCGAAGGTGAATTGCAGGCTTCATCAAAACTGCTTGAATCTGCACAAACTTTAGCCAAGCAACCGGAATCATTGCAGTTACGCTATCTGCAAACCCTCACTGAAATTGCCTCAGATAAAACTCACACCATCGTTTTTCCCCTGCCGATGGATATGCTGAAACCATTACTGGGGAAATTAGGGGATGTGGAAATAGATCAAGAAAAATCTTAAAACCAATATTTTATAAATGATATTAGCATTTGAAAGGAGGAGTTTATGAAGCAGAGTTAAGTTGCCAATTTTACGAATCTTCTCAAATTGATTAGCAATAAAGTTGAGAGTATGTTTATAGTTAAACTGATATCAGGAGGCCAAAATGGAACGAACAAAATCTCTAAAGCTAACGAGGTCATTGATCGGCATTATTATTGGAATGACTTTTATAATTCTTGGATGTGCACAGAAATTGCCAAAACCTACTGAAGAGGTTAAAGCAATTTTGGTAATTCCCTCAGAGGTAGTCAATAAGACTCAAATAGAACGCAAATATGATTTTGTGTTTAATTTCCAAAGCAAACCCTCTTCCGGTTCCTGGTACGGTAGCGATTCTCATCAAGCTGATAAATTATTCAGTCAAAGGGTAAATTTGCAGCGAAATGGAAAGAGTCTAACCATAATCAGTGAACTCCCACCTGGAGAGCATCGTCTCTTTTCAATGACGGAAAATCCCAACAATATCAGGAGCGGAAGGTCTAAAACTAAGATAACTTGGCATCTTCCATTTAAACTGAAAGAGGGAAAGATGCAGATTTATCCTTACCTTTTCAGTTATTCTCAAGAACTCATCGGAGCATCAAATTGGTTTCGTTCTTCTAAGGGCTTTGTACCTTTGAATGATGAAGATTTGGTGATGCTAAAGAAAGAGTTAAAAGTCTACGAAAACTATGAATTGTGGGATTCAGTTTTAATCACCACCTTACAACAGAACAAAAAAGCAGACGGCACACAGACAGAACCGGAAGCTCAGCCGGAAGCTCAGCCGGTAACCATAACAAAGTCCGGAAGTAGTCAGGTAAAGTCTTCGAAAGAACTGGAGTTGGATGTTGGTATAAATAGTAAATATCAATTAACTTCAGAGAGAAGTTTTCTTGGAATTTCTGAAAGTGGAAAGGCAGAACTTGAAGGAAGTGACATTAGATTTGTCTATGGTGCTACAAATAATCTTTCCTGGGGAGTCCGCATGAGTACTCATAGCGGTAAGGACTATACTTCTACATCATACTATTCAATTACTATGTCAGAAAATACAGCTTATGTGCGCTATGATCATTCTTTGGTAGACAATGATAAAGTGTTGTTGGAAGCTCAAATTGCAGCAGGTTTTAATTTAATCAGCATTGAAACAGATCATCCATCATTTAATTCCAATACCGTTTCAAGCTTTGGTTTTATGCTTGAACCGAGTATTTTCACTGGAATGAAAATTCAGGATGATATACTTTTTGGAGCAGGTTTGAATTATCCATTAGATTCATACAAAGGTAATACAAGCTGGTTAATCAATTATAACTACACGATAACTAAATCACCTGTTATCTATCTAATATTCAGATTTTCTATCTAGTTTTAGATGATGCCTTCGTAAAAAGTTGTAATTCCCGCAGAAGCGGGAATCCAGGAACATGTAAGTATCTG
>JACKQG010000103.1_pt1 | contig 114620 bp, 115 predicted proteins | sample 8237621 | NCBI WGS metagenome assembly JACKQG01 (sample SAMN15677084, study PRJNA649215) | marine metagenome | biome: marine; feature: Black Sea; material: saline water; isolation source: suspended particulate matter (SPM) from the Black Sea western gyre | collected 2013-06-09/2013-06-10... | reverse complement strand
CCCCCCCCCCCCCCCCCCCCCCCCCCCCCCCCCCCCCCCCCCCCCCCCCCCCCCCATTATACCGATTAATTGCCACCCCAAAAACGGTCATTAATGCTCCGGCAAACAAATATCCATCTCGTGTTCTTAAACGCCTGCGAGTAAAAATTATAATAGGGAAAATGACGCCGACAATCATTTCAAACCAAAATGCCCAACATTCTAAAGAACCATCTAACAAATACATATAGGCATCTCTATTGATTAAGTCCAGTATTTTTGCTGAAAAATAAATCCATAATAAAAATGGCACATACTTTGCAAGATCTGCTAATTGATTAGTCTCTGACTTGAGCTTAAAGCTACGCGAAGAAATCATTGATTCTACAATCACCATTGGAAATCCAACAGAAAAAGCAGATAGTAAAAATAATAGTGGTAAAATTGGCGTATGCCACAACGGATGTAGCTTAGTTGTTGCAATTGCCATCATCGTTCCAAGTGAAGATTGATGCATACACGACAATACGACACCCATAATAATGAAAAACCACATCGTTTTTGAGAGTATTTTATCAATCAGTTTTATCTTCCGCTCTAAGAAACTATTAAATCGCGAGAATATACCGGGGAGATTTACTCTGTTTTTATATCGTTCAAATACAATCGGAATAAATTCTATATACAGAACAGTTAGATAAGTCATAACACACATACCAACTTCAAACAGTGCTGAATTTCCCTGCCACATAGATGGTAAAATAGGATGCCAAACATTATAGTATCGTCCCAAATCAACCAATAATCCAAGTGCAACAAAAGTATAACCCAACATCGCTGTTAATAACGCAGGACGCACCACAAAATGGAATTTTTTTACATTAAGGACATAAACTAAAAATGCTGTTGTAAATCCTCCCGCAGCCAGGGCAACTCCCGTTGCAACATCAATGGCTATCCATAGTCCCCACGGATACTGGTCGTTTAGATTTGTAGTTACATCCAAACCGAACACAAACCTAATAAGAGCAATAGTTAGTCCAAAGCCTGCCAAAACAATTAACACCCATGTTCCTTTTGAAAGAAACTTTTGGCGTTGAATAATAGATGTGTTATTGCTCAATGTCTTTTCCCTTTCTGTTTGCACGCATCAAAATTCCAATCAAACCGAATAAAAGGATGGGGCCGCTAAATCCCTTAAAGATTCCATGCTGAATGGATTCTGTAAGTTCTGGAGGGGCTTTGTGTGGCAATTTTGGAAAACCAACTTCAGAAAATGGCACATTTGAAAGATATATCCAAGATGTTCCTCCAACTTCATATTCACCATAAATGTGGTCAATATAGCGTTCGGGATTTTTGTTAATTCTGTCTTTGGCAATTTGTAACAACTCACTTCTTTTGCCAAAAACAATGGCTTCTCTTGGACAAATTTCAACACACGCGGGCAGTTGCCCATGTTTTTGAACCTTTTCAAAACACATATCACATTTCATTACTTTTGGCGTTAAGGTATTTTCATATTCATACGCTGGAACTTGGAAAGGACACGCAACCATACAATAGCGACAACCTATGCATTTCCAATCATCGTAAGTAACAGCACCAAAAGATGTTTTCTGTAATGCTCCAACGATACAAGCAGAAACACACGCTGGATGTTCACAGTGCATACACTGCACCTTAACATCTAATGGAGTTTTGTTTAGTCCTTTTTCCTGAAACCGATTAACAACCGTAAATTGAGTTGAACTTGGTCTGCGAAAGTTTTGGAATACAGATGTATCGTCGAATTTGTCAATGGATTCATTCGGCAATTCATTTGCTTCGTTACATGCCCACTCACATTTTCGGCATCCTACACAAAGTGTTAAATCTGACAATACTCCAAACCTATTATTGTCAAGTTTATTTTTTTCAGAAGCTGACAGAATACCAGCACCAGCCCCTAAAGCAGAAGTTAGTGTTTTTAAAAAATCTCGTCGTGATTGCAAATTATTTCTCCGTAATATTTTTATTAGCCCAAAAGTTTATTTAGCTTCTTCATCCTCTCTTTGTGGATGCCGAGAGCATAATCCCTTACAGCTTTTAATTACACATTCTTCGCCGCAAGTCCCATTACATAATAAACAAATTAAATCAAGGTTCTCTTCGGGGTGAATGCTGTTGCGAATATATTTGCGTATTAATTGTGTAAATAGTTTTTTTTCATCGTCACTAAATGCCAAAAGTGTAGAATTCTGGTAGGATTCTTTTACATCTTGATATTTTTCTACAATTCTTTTACCCTTTGAAAGTATTGTAATGTTTAATGTCCGTCTATCATCTACAGGATTTTTTCTTTCTATCAATTGATGAGAAAGAAGTTTTTCTATGTTTTTCCCTGCGGCAGCATTGCTGATTTTTAAGATTTCAGCCAATTTGCTTAGTGTTTTGGTCCCGGACATATACAGTATTGTTAAAACAAAAAACTGATTTCTTGAAAGAGGTATTGTTGTTGCTTTTTCAAGATAATTTTCTTCACAAATTGTTTGAGTAACTTGCGTCAATATCCGAATATTTTCAATAAGTGTGTTGTTATGAATCATATTATTAAACCTTGTTAATATTAAACTATGTTTAATTTATTAGGAATTTGTAATTTATACCAAATGAAATTGTTTAAAATATACAGAAACAATCTTCAAGCTTGGTTTGTTGATATGATTCTTTTGTAGTAAATTATTGGTGATGTTTAGAAAATTATTCATAATAATCACGGTTTTAATGTTGGTTCACGGACCAACAGGGCATTTTCTGTTTCATGAACATGATTCAGAAAATCATAATGGTGTTGAAATTTGCCACGAACATTGTGAAAAACACGACCACGGTAACCATCATAAATGCGAATGGATGCAAGTCATCCAAAATTATTCTGCTGAAAATATCAATATAGATTTTGAAACATCAAAAAATAATTACTCCCAATTTTATTGTTTTTCAGACGAAACGATTATCAATGTTGAATTTGATAATCATCTGTCTCGCGCACCTCCTCAAAGTTAAAGAATCACATATCAAACTTATAAGAATCCTTTGATAAACCACTTAGTTGGTTAATCAATATATAAAATTATTGCAATAGATTTATTTCATTAAAAATAGATTTACTATTTTTTTAAAATCGGTTTAAAGGATTCTATAAGTTGGTTTCAGGAAGTTATTGGTTAACACCTGTATTTTTATTTTTACAAAATTTTAGAGGATTTTAATTATGAAAAAGATTATGTTTTTTGCTTTACTTGTGATTGGCTTTGCATTTTCGCAAACAACGGTCAATCCTGACATTAGTGCCATTGGAGATTTAATTATTGATCAAGATGGAGGAATTTCTTCATCCGGAGTTGAGCTTGCTATTCAGGGTTATGTAAACCCTTTTGCTCGAGCTGATGTATTTTTACACAAACACGCAGATCATGAAGCTATTCATTTAGAAGAGGCCGTGATTTCACTTGAAAGAGGTTTGCCGTTTAATCTTGGTATGAGGTTCGGCAAATTTAGACCTGATATTGGTAAGATTAATAAAGAACATGCCCATACTTTATTTTTTATTGAAGCACCAAAATCTATGCAAGATATGTTAGGGGACGAAATGTGGGGAACACTGGGAGTGGAATCAAATTGGTTACTTCCATTATCTTGGTATTCAAAACTATCTGCTGGATATTTCACAAAAGCAATGGGAACTGCTCATAGCCATGATGAAGAAGAAGATCCGGATGAACATTCTGAAGAAACAGCAACTGCGATTTCTGCTAGATTATCACATTTCTTTGATTTGAACGATGTTACTCATTTAGAAATTGGTAGTGGTTATTATCGAGATATTGAAAATTCTGAATCACATCTGCATCATGTTTTTGAAATGGATTTTAAATTCAAATGGAGACCTGACACTTACAGATCTATAACATGGCAAGGTGAGATATTTAGAAAAAGTCCAATTGATAACCCAGATAATAAATCCAAACTTGCTGGATATTCGTGGATGAATTACCAATTCAACAAAAGATGGAATATTGGTGTAATTACAGATTGCATATATTTCTTTAATATTGAAGAAGAAAAACATCAATCTGTTGGTGCTTTTTTTGGTTTTAGTCCTGCAGAAGAGTCGTCAGTATTTAGATTAACGGTTTCGCAAGAAAACCATGGAGGCGAAACAAATTTAAATATTTTAGGGCAAATTATTTGGGCACTTGGTCCACATAAACCCCATCAATTTTAACCGAGATTAGGAGAATATAATGAAGAAATTAACAGTTTTAATGTTATTAGTAAGTACAATTTTATTTGGTAAGGTTCGCGTAGTAACTTCAATTACTGATTTTGAGGATATTGCTAAAACAATCGGCGGGAAACGGATAACAGTTACTAGTATTGCACGAGGGAATCAAGATCCGCACTATGTAGAAGTTTTACCATCGTATATGATGAAAGTCAGACGAGCAGATGTTTATTTGCAAGTTGGTATGGAATTGGATTTATGGTCCAGACAAATTATTGATGGATCTCGAAATAATAAATTGCAAATTGTAGATTGTTCACAAAATATCAACCGTTTAGAAGTTCCAACCGATAAAATTGATGCGAGCATGGGTGATATTCATAGCAAGGGAAATCCACATTATTGGCTTGATCCAATAAATGGAATAATCATTGCTGAAACTATTACAAATGCATTAATTGAAGCCGATCCAGATGGTCGTGAATATTTTACATCTCAATTGCTAAAGTTTACTAATGATGTAAATCAATTAATGAAAAAATGGGAAGTAGAATTCAAAAATCTAGTTGGCAAAAAAGTGATATTCTATCACAATTCTTGGCCATATTTTAGCGAAAGATTTGGTCTAGAAGTAGTGCAATTTGTGGAGCCGAAACCAGGGATAACACCTACTCCTACACATTTGGATAAACTGATTAGGATTATCCAATCTGACAATGTTAAAGTAATGGCAATGGAACCTTATTTTAGCAACAAAGCTCCTGATTTTTTAAACCTTAAAACAGGTGTAAATGTTGTAAAAATAGCACAATCAGTTGGAGCTATTTCTGGAGTAGATTCCTACATACAAATGTTTGAGTTCAATCTTAAAGCACTAACAGAAGCATTGGAGAAATAATGTTAGGATATTTCGATTTAATCTTATGGCCATTGTTGGCTACATTTGTATTAACAGGAATTCATGTTTATCTTGGTTTACATGTAGTTTCACGCGGTGTAATTTTTGTGGATTTGGCATTGGCTCAGGTTGCTGCATTAGGCACAGCAATTGGGATTTTAATAGGGTTGGGGCACGACAGTGTCCCAACCTATTTGATTGCACTTGGTTTCACTTTTATAGGAGCATTACTTTTTGCAATCACGAGATCAAAAAATGGCAAAGTACCACAGGAAGCTATTATAGGAATTACTTATGTGGTTGCCGCCGCAATGATGATTGTTTTGTTCAGTAAATCCCCGAAAGGTGCAGAACATCTCAACCATTTATTGGTGGGATCAATTCTATTTGTAACTCCAAAAATTGTTGGAGTTACCTTTGTGTTATACACAATAATTGGATTGTTTCATTGGTTTTTTAGAAAGAAGTTTTTTGAAGCATCTAAACAATATAACAATAGGGAACTACAACACACTAAAATTTGGGATTTTCTGTTTTATATTACTTTCGGGTTTGTAGTAACAAGCTCTGTAAAAATAGCAGGGGTTTTGTTAGTGTTTTCATTTCTTATAATTCCAGCTGTTACAGCTTTATTGTTTGTCAACGGAAACACTAAGAGATTAGTTTTTGGCTGGGTATTTGGTATTTTGGGTAGCATTTTAGGAATGCTAGTATCAGTCATATTTGATATACCAACTGGAGCATCAATTGTCGTAACTTTTGGTGGTATGTTAAGTGTGTTAGGAATAGTAAAACAGATAAAGAGTAAAAATTAAATGTTCAATTACAAAAGAAGAATATTCAGTTATGAGTGTGATATTTACGGTCATCTAAACAATGCCGAATATCTAAAATTATTTGAAGAAGCTAGGTCAGAAGCATTAACTGAAATTGGGTATTCATTATCTAAACTGAAGAACCTTGATATTGCTTTATATATAACAAATGCCAATGTAGATTTTATAAAAGAAATTGGTTTAGATTCACAAGTAATTATACACAGCAAAATGACAAAAGTAAGTCGAGTTCTATTTTATTGGTATCAGAAAATTGTTAATGAAAATGGAAATATTTGCAGTAAAGTAGAAATTTCAGGAGCATTTGTACGCGATGGAAAACCGTTTCGAGTTTCACAAAATATTATAGAAACTTTTGCAAAATTTGTTTAGCTTGGGCAGTCTAATATTCCGGAAGTTCAAATTTTAGATTTATTGCTTCTTTAGCTTGGAATAAATCACATTTATTAATTACGCAAGTAATACTATTAATAGAAGTAGAGATACCCAGAATATTTACTTTATTATTTCCCAACTCAGTGCAAAATATTTCTGCAACTCGAGGTTTTTCTGCAAAGTGTGGGCCATAAACAGTTAGCATAGCAATTGCTGGTCGTTTTACAATTTTGTCTGGCTTAATTAATTCTTCAATTGAAAAAGAAAGTTCTTCTACTTTGTGACAATGTTCATCGCTCATACCAAGCGACATACTGCCACCTCCTGTTGTTGAAAAACTTGAAGTTATAAACTCAATCGAAATATTGTGTTTACTGAACAATTTGAAAATATGACCTGCAGATCCTGGTTCATCTTTTATCCCCAATATTTCAATCATACAGAGATTTGTTCGTTCAAACAATCCACCTATTTTTATTCTTTCAGACATTTACGGGTAATTCCATTTTAAAAGTGGTGCCTTTCCCGACTTCGCTTTTCATACTAATATGTCCATTCATTTTTTCTATAAATCTTTTGACAATTGACATTCCAAGTCCAGTGCCCGTAGTTGTATGTTTTTTGGCTTGAGGAGCTCTGTAAAATTCATCAAAAACTTTTCGCTGTTGCTCTAAAGTCATGCCTATTCCAAAATCTTGTACAGTAATTTCAAACACCGTGTTTTTTGGTATTAACGATATTATAATTTCCCCATCATCACTATATCTAATAGCATTTGATACTAGATTAGATATAATTTTTTCAAATAAACTTTGATATGTTGTAACCCAATAATCTGATGGAATATTTTGTATTATAGTTAAATTATTCTGATTATTAAGCATTTCTTCATCTACAATATTCCGAATAGTATTTGAGATATCAATTTTTGATTTTTCCAATTTATTTGGGATAGTGCCTTGAGTCATATCTCCTAGATCTTTTACCATATCAATTGCCTGTTGTGTTCTCCCCCTCGATCTTCTAAGCAAATCTATAGATTTTTCATCAAGTGAATCTTTTGATAATTCTAAAATAGTATCAATTGCGCTTTGAACTGTAACCATTGGGGTTTTCATCTCGTGTGTTGCAAAACGAAAAAAGTCAATTTTCTCTTTTTCTGTTGAGATTAGTTGTCTTTGTTTTTTGATCAATTTATCTCTAATAATGCGATATCTATTCATCATAGACGATGCGATGAATGCTGTAAATAAAATCACAAACCAAAACATCCCAAGCATCATAAAAATATAATTTTGATCGTGTAAATGATATGCTTCGCTTAGAACATGGTAATGTTGCAATAAAGCTAATTTCCCCCCGAAAAGATCAATCGATAATAATACTTCTCCTGTAAACAATATTATTGCCAAAAAAGCAATCTGATAAACTTGCTTCCCTGGGAACATTAAACTAGCGATAATAACATGAATGAAATAAATGAAAAATAATGGATTTTCTATTCCGCCAGAATAATGCATCAAAACTGTCAGAATAACTAAATCAAATAGCATCTGAATTTTGATGAGCGATCGTTCGGTTTGACGATTTGTTAGTTGTGCTTTTTGATTACGAAACCAGTATAGAAAATTAACAAATGCTAGTGTTCCAATAGGAAGTAATAATAGAGTAGGATTTAAATTTGACAGGACCTGTTTCGCCATCAATACTAAGATGACTGAAACTGCTACTGCTATCGTTCTAAGTCTTATAAACCAATTTGAACGATGCCTTAGGCTCTGTGCCGATGAAAAGCGAGACAGATCCTCATCAATAGGTTCTGGTATGTCCAGAAAACTCATGCAGTTGGTGTAAGATGACTCCTCACCACATCAATCAGTTTTTTCGGATTAATTGGTTTTTCGATAAATTCATCCACTGGGAGAAAATCCTCATCTCCAACTTTGTCAAACTGAAAACCTGTTTGTTGTGTTACAGCAGTCAGCATAACAATAGGAATATTTTTCGTTTTCTCATCTTTCCGCAATTCGTATGCGGTGTGAAAACCTTCATCGATTGTATCCATCATTACATCCAAAAGAATCAGATCAGGTTGTTGATTTATTGCCAATTTCCGACCATTTTCTCCAGATTGTGCGTCAATTACAGAATAACCTGCATTTTCTAAATTGATACGGATAATCTCAACTAGATCGATGTCATCATCTATAACTAATATCTTCTTAGGATCCATTTATATTCACCTCTCTCTTAATTAAATTTATTGCTTTAGGTATTGCATTTACAACGGTTTCTGAAAGTCCTTTGTCAATTTTTATTTCTTCCGGTTCGATTCCAATAATTATCACTTTCTTTGGCAAAGAACCAATTTTCTCTGCCATTTGAAATGTTTCTGCTAATCCGAAACCGTGGATTGACAGATGATCCCATTGGATAATCAATTTAGCATCTTTAGGGGAAATCGCAACTACACTACCCGGAGATTTTCCCATTTTTGCAGCATCTACGATGATATTTTGACCATCTTTTGAAAAATGGTCAATGAGGGAAAGTGCATCAGTACCGGCATCAAAGAAAGTCGCATTCTTGTATTCCGGCAATGCCTTAAGTGTATCAAGAACAGCTTTCCCTACACCATCATCACCATAAAGTGGATTCCCAACCGAAAAAAAACTAGTCGATTTGTTCATCTTTTACTCAATAAAATCAACATCCAACATATGAACTGAACAAGAAATACACGGGTCGTACGCACGAACCAACATCTCAAGATGCAATGTAATTTCCTCTTTTGACTTATCCAGAATTTCCGGTACTAACTTTTTCATATCATCATCAATATTTCCAAGATTTTGACCTGTAGGAATGATGCAATTAGCATTCAAAATCTGACCTCTGCGGTCGTAGGTATATTCGTGATACAGAATTCCGCGTGGTACTTCTGTTGAACCTATACCCATACCGTATTTAGTTGGAGTTTGATTTGGTTTTTCGTTTTTCAAACCATTTGTTAACAATTTATCAATAATCGCAATTGAATCATAAACACAATGTGCAACTTCAACAACTTGCGCAATCGTAATCATATATGGATTAGTATTTACACCGGTTAGTCCAAGTTTTGCAGCGGCATCACGGACGCCATCTGCATATTTATCGAAATTGTTATTCCATCTTGCTAAAGCACCAACCATATAAGATGATCTATTTACTTTTGCATGTTTCGATGTACTGTGTGAAACCACAAATTCATTTGTCATTTTTCGATATTCTGTATCAGAAACCAAGCCAGTATCAGATGAACATATCTGTCCATCATAAAATGCGTATTCGTTTTCATTCCTTAGAGAAATATATTCTGTTTCACGGTTGAATTTTGGAATTGCACCGGCTAACGCAATCATTGTTTCAACAGTTGCCATTACATCTGGTAATGCTTCTTCTTCTAATCTGCGTTTGATTTCTGTCAACTCACTTACTGATGGAATTTTTGTAAATCCACCAGGTACTGGAGTGATTGGATGAACCGCTCTTCCCGAAACTATATCACCAATATCATTGGCTAATCGTTTCATTCTCAATGCACGAACCACGACATCCGGATGAGACGAAACTAACGGAAATACAGAACCAACACCAAGAAAATCCGGAGCCGCTAAAAAATATGCATGAAGCACATTAGACTGAATTGTTGCACCGTTTATCAATAATTTTCTGAGTAATACCGTTTGTTCCGAAACTTCTAAACCAAGTGCATCTTCTGTAGCTTTTAGGGAAGTTATCTGATGCCCAAGAGAACAAATCCCACAGATTCGTGAAGTAATAATTGCGGCTTCGTGAAAACTTCTTCCCTTTAACATTGACTCAAAATAGCGCGGAGCTTCAACAATTTCCAATTGTGCTTTTTCGAGTTTACCCTCTTTCATATTTACGACAATATTTCCGTGTCCTTCAACTCTTGTTAGATGATGGACATTGATATTCAAATCTTTTTTCATTTCAAACCTCCTTCACGATTTTCCGTGTTGAACAGACTCATTTTTTTATCAGCTTCATCAACTGATAATCCGTGATTTGTTAAAATTTCAATCATCGCTTCTTTGTTCGGATGAGAAACCAATCCACGACAACCAATACAATATTGTCCAAAACTCGGACATTGAGCATCACATCCCGCTCTTGTTATCGGACCCATACAAATCATTCCATTTCCGTAAACGCATTCGTTTTCTTTGAGTTTGCATTCAACGCATACAGCATAATCTGGGATGATAGGATTTTTCCCCATTAGCAAGGCAGTTACAACTCTCAAAAATTCTTGTTGAGTCATCGGGCAGCCACGAATCTCAAAATCTACTTTTACATAAGCAGAAAGAGGAAGTGCCGGAAGAGTTGGAAATAAATCTTTATCTTTTCCATAAACTTCTTCTCGAGCAACTTCGAGTGGTTTCTGATTTTTCATAGCATTCATTCCACCACAAACAGCACACGCACCCAACGCAATAAGAATTTTAGAACGATTACGGATATCGTGAATTCTATCAACACATTCCGGTGTAGAAATAGAACCTTCAATAAAAGCGATATCATATTCGTCAGCTTTATCGTCCATTGCTTCGCGCCATTCAACAAAATCGATATGTGCAATAATATCTAAAAGTTCATTTTCAAAATTGAGTTTATTTAATTCACAACCTTCACATCCGGTAAAATCAAATACAGCAACTTTTGGTTTCATTATATTGCCTCCTCCATAGTTTTTAGTGTAGGATAATGATAAACCGGTCCATCTTGACAAACATAAGAATGATTTATCTGACAATGACCACATTTACCTACTCCGCATTTCATTCTGCGTTCCAATGACATATAAACATTCTCATCCGGTAAACCTTTCGATTGCAACGATAATAATACAAATTTATACATAATTGGAGGTCCTGTTACAGCAGCTATTGTGTTTTTCAGGTCAAGTTTAAGTCCTGGAATTAGTGTTGTGATAACACCAACATTTCCGCTCCAATTTTCGTCACCTTGGTCAACTGTTAAATGAAATTCAATGTTATCATCTTTTTCCCATCGTTTTAGTTCTTCGGGATAAAGAAGTTCATCAGGAGTTTTTGCTCCATAACAGATTATCAATTTCCCAAAATCTTGACGATTGTCAATTACATAATTAATAAGTGAACGAAGTGGAACAATTCCGATTCCTCCTCCAATAATTAGTATATCTTTCCCCTTCATCGCATCTATGTCATACCCTTGACCAAACGGCCCACGGATTCCGATTTTGTCACCAGATTCCATTCTATGCATAACTTCAGTGAGCATTCCCGTTTCGCGAACACAAAGTTCAAACGCACCCTTTTTTGTTGGAGATGATGTAACAGAAATCGGTGCTTCACCGATACCAAATAATGACACTTCCACAAATTGTCCAGGTTGATGCTGTAAATCGTCTCCGTTTGGCAATCTTATTTCAAACCACTTTTCTTTATCTGTGAATTTTTCAATCTTAGTTATCTCGGAGATTGTTGGATAATAAAGTTCTTTTAATTCACCATTTTTAGTTTTAATCATTTTAATCTCCTCAATCCAAAACAGATGTCATTTGTCCTTCGTTGAGGACTTGTTGTTTATCATAATCGCTAACTAAACGATTAACGATATCTACAATGCTAATTCCTGCTGGGCAGAATATTGTGCATCTTCCACAACCAACACACCACGGTTCACCAGTTATATCAGAAATATATTTGAACTTTCTGTAAATTCTGTGTCGCATTCGACCAGCAAGTTCATCTCTGAAAATTTCTCCGCCGGCAACTTCTGTAAATCCACGAAGCATACAACCGTCTAAATGTCGGTCTCGAGAACCATCTTTTAAAGTGATGCCAACATTATCTTCCACATTAAAACAAAAGCAAGTTGGACAAGTTAAATTACAAGTTCCACATCCGACGCATTTTTCAGCCATTTCTTTCCAAATTGGATTATCATATGAGTTCGCAAATACTTCTTTAAGTTTACTTTGTGGTGCATACAAACTCGCATTGAAATTTTCATTCCGTGGATATTCACCTTGAAATTCTGAAATTTCGCCAAATCCATCAAGAAGTTTTTCACCTGATTTTGTTAAAACTTCAAGAACAAAACCTTCTTCAGTTTTATGTAAGAAAAGATCAAAACCATTAGTATTATGTGGATCAATTCCAACAGATTGAGAAAAGTGAAAATTATCTGGTTCATAGGATATTCCAACGAATACTGCACCTTCTCTTCGTTTTAGATAATTTTTTTCTGGATTATTGTTTTTAAAATTATAATCCAATTTTAAAACTGCCTGAAGATCATAGTTGTGAACTCCTAAGAAAATTGCATTTACTTGCTCAATTTCTTGTTTTTCGAAACTATTGTCATCAAGTTTATATTTTAAAAGTGTTTCCCGTTGTGGAAGAAAATACTTTTTTACCGAAAGTAAAGCTCGTGCATAATTCAAAACAACATCATTTGCATCATTAACTTCCTCAAAAGTAATTGAACCGTGTACTTTTTTATTAGGTGCAAATACTTTTTGTTGAGATGCAAGATGCTCAATGAACGGAACAACGCTTTCCTTTGACAAAAACATGCCTTTCATAGCTACTCCTGTTTTCTTAATGAATAATTAACCAAAATTCTACCCAATATTTTAACAACATTGCTGTCTAAAATTCAAATCCTTGGCCTACCAAGACACTAAAATTAGAAGTATAATTATAAGACTCACAAGTCTTATTTAGAATTATTCTTGCACTTTTATCAAGATTGTATGAAATGAGCTAAAGTTTCATATCTACCGTCGTATAATAGTTATTAATAATTTCAATATGCTCTATTTGTTATTGGTAATATTTAAATAAGACAACTGCGTATAATTATAAATATTTTTCTTGATTAAATAGATAAATGTATTATATATTCTGATAAGCTAAATACTAACTATTACTATATTCTGAATAATGAAAATATGATGTTAGTGGCAATATATCAAAATGTGAATATATTTAACCGAAAATCTTCGGACGGGAGATTTCAGTCCTTTTCTATTACCTTTGCATACGATTTTCATAAATTCTTAATAATCATCACAACTTAATAAGGGGATAAAGTATGATTAAATCAAAAGATAAAAACGGAAGTCAGATTGACAAACACTACACCGAACAACTCAAAGAACGGGGGATTTCCAGAAGCGATTTCATAAAGTTCTGTTCGGTGGCAGTGGCAACAATGTCAATGCCATTGAGCTTTGCGGCAAAGGTTGCAAAATCAATAACTGATCCTGCAAGACCACCGGTAATTTGGTTACATTTCCAGGAATGCACCGGTTGCACGGAAACACTCTTACGGGCTACACATCCAACTGTAGATAACCTTGTATTGGATATGATATCGCTGGATTATTCCGAAACACTGTGTGCGGCAGCAGGACATCAAGTTGAAGATGCTCTACATAAATCCGTTAAAGCAAATAAAGGAAAATTCATCTTGGTTGTTGAAGGTTCCGTGCCTTTGGCAGAAGATGGCATCTACTGTAAAATCGGCGGAAAGAGTGCTTTGGATATCATCAAGGAAATCGGTCCGCAAGCAGCAGCAACCGTTTCTATTGGTTCGTGTGCATCTTGGGGTGGAGTTCAGTCAACTTACCCTAATCCAACCCAAGCAACAGGAATTGGTGATGTTTATAAAATGAACAATATCAAAACTCCAGTGATAAACCTTCCGGGTTGTCCGCCAAGTCCATATAATTTATTATCAACTGTGTTGTATTATCTTACACTGAAAAAACTCCCTAAGTTGGACAAGCTAGGAAGACCAAAGTTTGCCTACAGCACTCTCGTTCACGAAAACTGTGAACGCAGACCTCATTTTGATGCAGGTCGGTTTGCTGAAAAATACGGGGACGAGAATCACAGACAAGGGCATTGTTTATATAAAATCGGTTGCAAAGGACCGGAAACTTATGCAAACTGCCCATCAATTAATTTCTGTGATGTGAATACTTGGCCAGTGAGCGTGGGACATCCTTGTTTTGGATGTGCTGAACAAGGAGTGGGATTTGCTAAACCTCTCCACGAACAAGCAGATGTTAAGCTTGTTACTCCGCCAGCTGGGTTTCCAAATATCAATGAGGAAAAACCCGGTGGTGTTACTATTGGAGCAGCCGCAGTTGCAGGGGTAGTAGCAGGGGCTGCGATTACTGCGAGTGTTGCTACTGCAAAAAAAATCGGTGAAACGGAAGCATAGGAGATGGCTATGAATATTGACCGAAAACAGTTCTTTAAAGTGCTTGCTGCAGGAACGGTTGCTACTTCTGGGGTTTCCACCTTATTTGCTCGGGAGCGAAAATTGCTACCGAAGAATGCTGTTGGAATTCTATACGATGCAACGCTTTGTATCGGATGTAAATCCTGCGAAGTCGAGTGCAAAAAAGTAAACGGAATGTCGGGAGTTTTCGATACTAAACTTGAACAATCTCATAATGTGTCCGGAATTTGGGATGGTGGAAACGACCTTGACTCCAAAACACTAAACAAAATCAAAATGTATCGAAATGGAACAAGTTCAACTAAAGATAAAGAAACGAATGGTTATGCGTTTATCAAACGAGCTTGTATGCACTGTATAGACCCAAATTGTGTTTCGGCTTGCCCTGTTACAGCTTTGACAAAAGACCCAATTACCGGTATCGTACAATACGATAAAGGTGCGTGTATCGGATGTCGGTATTGTCAAGTGGCTTGTCCGTTTAACATTCCGAAATTCGAGTTTGACAAAGCTCTACCGGAAATAGTAAAATGCGAAATGTGCAAACATCAATTAGATAAAGGCGGAATTCCAGGTTGTTGTGATGTTTGCCCAACGGGTGCTTCATTGTTTGGACCTGTTGAAAAGTTAATGAAAGAAGCAAGAAGACGAATTAAAGCCCAGCCTGGCACTAAATATCGTTATCCTGTTTCTTCTCTAGAGAGTGGTGAAACACAAACTCATACCGTCCAGAAATACATCAGTTATATCTACGGTGAAAAAGAAACCGGCGGAACTCAATATCTGATATTGTCTGCGGTGCCGTATGAGAAACTTGGGTTACTAAAGCTACCTGAAAAATCTGCAGCATCTACATCGGAAAAAATTCAACACACAGCTTATAAAGGTATGATTGCTCCAGTTGTTTTGTTGGGTGGACTTCTGTATGCAGCGCATAGAAGCACTAAACAAGATTCAACGGAATAGGAGGATAAAATGAGTAATTACAAACCAATTGGTGGAAAATTATTGACCAAACCATTCATTGTAATGATGGCTCTTGCAGGTATTGCTGGAATCCTTTTGCTACAACGATTTTTGTTTGGATTGGGTGCAGTAACTAACTTATCTGACGGTTATCCGTGGGGACTTTGGATTGTTTATGATGTACTCACTGGAACAACAATCGCTTGTGGTGGATATGCAATGGCTTTGCTAGTTTATGTTTTAAACAAAGGGAAATATCATCCTCTCGTTAGGGCAGCATTGATGACTAGTATGTTCGGATATACTCTTGCTGGAATTTCCATTTTCATTGATGTTGGAAGATACTGGCAGATATACAATATCCTACTACCAAAGTATGTTAACTTAAACTCAATTATGTTTGAGGTCGCATTTTGTGTAACAACTTACATTTTGGTTCTTTGGATGGAATTCACTCCAGTGTTTTTGGAAAAATGGGCAACTCCTAAAGCAAAGGCGAAAATGGAGAAAATCATTTTCATTTTCATCGCTTTTGGTGTTCTACTGCCAACAATGCACCAATCTTCTCTAGGAACATTGATGGTTATTGCGGGAGATAAGTTAGCTGCACTTTGGCAAACTGGTTGGCTACCGATAACATTTTTACTTTCTGCATTAGTTATCGGTTTCGGAATGGTTATCTTTGAATCATATTATTCTTCTGTTGCATTCAAACGACCATTAGAAACACATCTTCTTTCAAAGATGTCTAAGTTTATTGGTGGAGTGTTGGTGTTATACATCATTTTCCGTTATGGGGATTTGATTTGGCGCGGAGCTTTGAAAGATGCTTTTGCAGGAGATGTAAATGGATGGATGTTTATAATTGAAACTATATTATTTATTATTCCATTGATAATTTTGTTTAAAGAAAAACTTCGTAATAATGCTCAATATTTGTTTTGGGCAGGAGTTTCGATGGTTTTGGCTGGAGCAATTTTGCGATTCAATACTTATTTGGTGGGGTTCAGCCCTGGACCGGGTTGGCATTACTTCCCATCTGTATCAGAAATTTTGATAACGCTAGGAATTATCTCAGCTGAAATTATGGCTTATCTGGTTTTTGTTAAAAAACTACCTGTATTACCGGTAATTGAACATAATTAAATTTATCAGGAAAGGAATTAGAAAATGGCAAAGAGAATTATAATCGACCCCATCACACGAATTGAGGGACATCTGCGAATTGACTGTGATATTAAAGATGGTAAGGTCGCAAAAGCATGGTCATCAGGGCAAATGTGGCGTGGTATTGAAGTTATTCTGCAGGGAAGAGATCCAAGAGATGCGTGGTTAATCACTCAGAGAATATGTGGAGTATGCACAACAGTGCACGCATTAACTTCAGTTAGAGCGGTTGAAAATGCGCTGAACTTGGAAATCCCACTCAATGCACAATATATCAGAAATATGATTATTGCCGCACACGGTGTTCACGACCATATGGTGCATTTTTATCATCTGTCGGCGTTGGATTGGGTTGATATCGTTTCTGCATTATCAGCTGACCCAAAAGCGGCATCTAAATTGGCGCAGAGTTTATCTCCGTGGAAAAATAACGGCGTGGAAGAATTCAAGGCTGTGAAAGCAAAGCTCAAAAAGTTTGTAGATTCCGGGCAGCTTGGAATTTTCACAAATGGATATTGGGGACATCCTGCGATGAAACTTCCACCGGAAGTTAATCTTATTGCGGCGGCTCATTATCTCGAAGCATTTGATTTTCAGAGAATTGCTAATCAGATAGTATCCATCCTGGGAAGTAAGACTCCGCATATTCAAAATCTGGCAGTCGGTGGTGTTGCAAATGCAATTGACCCGGATAGCCCAAATGCTCTGAATATGGAAAAACTGGCTCACATCAAAACATTGATGGATAAATTGGAAGATTTTGTAACAAATGTCTATCTTGTGGATTTAGCTGTTGTCGGTGCGATGTATGCTCATTGGCTTCCGTATGGTGCGGGAGTTACAAACTACTTGAGTGTGCCTGATTTCCCAACGGATACAAAAGGAACTAACTTTGGTATGCCTGGTGGATATATTCCAAACGGTGATGTAGGTCAATTCAAAGCTATAAACAGTTTTGATGATAAATTCTTTGAGGACAATGTCAAAGAAAGTATCAAACACTCTTGGTATGATGGAGATTGGACAAGGCATCCGTATAAAGGAGAAACAAAACCTAAATATTCTGACTTTGATGAAAAAGGGAAATACTCTTGGGTTAAGTCTCCTACTTTTGCGGGTGAACCTGCACAGGTTGGACCTTTGGCTAATGTGTTGGGGATGTTTGCTGCAGGGCATAAGCCCACTGTTAAATATGCAACCATTGCATTAGAAAAAATCGGTGCTATAGCCGGAGCAAAACTTGGTGTTGATATTCTCCATTCAACTCTCGGTCGTCACGCGGCAAGATGCGTTAGAACATTAGTACTTCTTGAAGAACTCAAGAAAAACTATAATGCACTGATTGCTAATGTTGCCAAAGGGGATTTGGAAGTATTTAATCAACCGGTATTTCCAAAGGGAGAAATAAGTGGATTTGGTTTCCACGAAGCTCCAAGGGGAACACTCTCACACTGGACAGTTATCGAAAACGGAAAAATCAAAAACTATCAGTGCGTGGTTCCATCAACTTGGAATGCAGGACCGAGAAACCAAGATGATAAACCTGGACCGTATGAGGCATCTCTAGTTGGGAATCCTATTGCCGACCCTGACAAACCACTAGAGGTCTTGAGAACAATTCATTCATTTGATCCATGCTTGGCGTGTGCTATTCATTTACACGACAACACCAAAACGAATATTGTGAATGTCAATCCGTCCTGTAAATAATAATGAATCCGACATCGTCATTCTGGGGCTGGGGAATACCTTGCTTATGGATGAGGGTGTCGGAGTTTTTGTTGCCAATAAATTAAAGGATACATATAATTTTAATCCACAAATAGAAATTATCGATGGTGGCACATTTGGACTTGATTTGCTTCCATATATTGAGAATAAAGAGAAAGTATTGATTATTGATGCGGTCAATTTTGGGAGACAGTCGGGATATATTGGTGTTTTGAAAAATGATGAGATTGTGGTTCAGATTAATACTAAAATGTCCGTTCACCATATTGGACTTTCAGATATTATCAGTGCAACTAAACTTCGAGATACTGAACCTAATGAAATGGTAATGGTCGGAATCCAACCAAAATCACTGGATACGGGAATGGAATTAACGACAGAAATTAGAAATAAAATAGATGATATTATTAAAATTATTCTTACTCAACTTGATAAATGGAATATTGAGCATACTCACAAATAAATAAATTAAAAAATGGAACTTCTTTTTTCAAAAGTCAAACAATTGCTTATTGTTGCGATGTGGTTCATCGCACTTCATTCATTTGTAGTTGGAGTATGTATGATTGTTATGCCTATTAAATTTCTACACTATTTTGGTTTTGACATTACTGAACGCTTCTTTTTGACGCAGGGTGGAGTGTTTCATATTGTAATGAGCGTCGCTTATGTGATGTCGGTTTCTCGTGGTAAAATATACTCAAATATGTTGGTATTCTCATTTTCTGCCAAATTTATTGCGACTATCTTTCTTGTTTTTTACTATACTACTATTTCCCAGAATTGGGTTATTCTTCTTTCAGGTATCGGAGATTGTATTATGGGAATTGTCATTTTGAAATTCTATTCACTTTATATACAAACTGAGAAATATGACGCATAATTTGCCTGTAATAATTTTAACCGGTGCATCCGGTTTTGTTGGTAGAAATTTATTGGAACTCATTAAAGAAGATTATACTATCTTTGCGTTTGCTCGACGGTCTCAACAAGAAGTTGGAGTTACTCCACATAAAAATATTAAGTGGATTTTGGTAGATATTGGAGAGAAAAAACAATTATCCAATATCATCAAAAACATAAAAGAAAAACAGGAAGTTGATTTTATCATTCATCTTGCTGCGTATTACAATTTCTCAAATGAACCACATCCTGAATATGAACGAACCAATGTTTTAGGAACTAAGTTGATGTTGGAACAAGCGAAAATTTTGGATGTAAAACGATTTATTTTTTCAAGCTCTGTAGCAATTTGTGAATTCCCTCCCGAAGGAAAATCTCTCAACGAACATTCGCTTGCGGATGCTAATTTCCCTTATGCAATAACCAAAAAAAGGGGTGAAAAGTTGGTTAGAGAATATTCCAAATATTTTCCGTGTTCCATCGTAAGATTTGCCGCCGTGTTTAGTGATTGGTGTGAGTACCCGCCTCTATATATTTTTCTAAATACTTGGTTTGCTAAAAAGTGGGATTCTAAAATTTTAGGAGGAAAAGGACAATCTGCAGTCCCGTATATTCACACAAATTGTTTAGGATATTTATTGCAGATAATACTCAATAAAACTGACGAACTCCCAAGTATTGATACTTACATCGCAAGCCCAGATGGCTCTACTTCACACCGAGAATTGTTTGAGCTTTCTACTCGGCTATTTTTCGGTAACGCACCAAAACCATTTTTGATGCCAATTACAATAGCGGCTATTGGAATTTATCTTCAATACTATTTTGGCAAGATGATAGGGAAACTCCCGTTTGAACGGCCGTGGATGGTAGGCTATATTGACAAAAAATTATCTGTAGATTCTTCTTATACTCGCAAAGTTTTGGAGTGGAAGCCAAAAGTCCGCCACACAATTGAAAGACGCTTGCTTTATTTGATTGAGCATTCTAAAAGTCTTCCGAGCGAATGGCACACACGCAATACATTGGCTTTAGAGCGATATACAACAGACCGCCCGAATTTGGTTATTGCTGAAAATATGCAGAGGATACAAAAAATGGTTTCTGAGAGAATTTTTAAAGCGTTAACATCTCCGGAATATCGTGAAAAATATCCTCATTATACCGGTATGGACCCGAAAAATCTGAAATGGTATTTGGATATTTACTACAATCAGTTAATCACATCAGTACGGACAGGCGATAGAATGACACTGGTTAATTATGCAAAATTCTTAGCAAATATTCGCAGTCGTGAGGGATTTCAGCAAGAAGAAGTTTGTAATGCACTTGAAGAAATTGGTGCACATATAGTAAATGGATTACTAGAGATTTCTGCTCTGCAAAAACACGAATTACTTATTCACGATACTATTGATCTAACAATACAGATGGCAGTGGACGAGATTCTAGATTCTTACGAGCGGATACATAAATTTCAAAAGAAAATATAAGAATCCCTTGATAAATCTCAAATCCTAAATTTCCAACTTTTAGTCTTCAAAAATATCATCAATCTACGGTAAATTAACCATTGACATTTGTTGGAGATTTTATCATATCACACCAAAATTTAGTATTATAGAAAGAGTTATAAATTAAATGCCTGAATTTGTACATCTACATAATCATACAGATTTTTCTCTGCAAGATGCCGCACAATCTGTAACTGGATTGTGTGACAGAATCCAAGAACTCGGGATGACTTCTGTTGCAGTTACAGAACACGGAAATTTATTCTCGATGGTTCCATTTTATCGAGAAGCAAAAAAACGAAAAATAAAACCTATTATTGGTTGTGAAGTTTATGTAGCCGCAGGAAGCAGGTCTGAACGAAAGGGAATCCCTGGGCGTTCTCGTGGATATCATCATTTAGTGCTACTAGTTCAAAACGAAACCGGCTATAAAAATCTACTGAAACTTGTTACACAAAGTTATCTCGAAGGATTTTACTACAAACCGCGAGTGGACAAAGAACTTCTCAAAAAGTATAATGAAGGACTCATTGCAACCGGTGCTTGTTTAGCTGGTGAGATAACTCATTATGCAGCACAGAATGATATGGAAAATGCCAAAATATCTGCATTAGAATATGCCAAAATTTTTCCCAATAGATTTTATATTGAATTGCAAAACCACGGAATTGAAGAAGAAATTACAGCACTCCCTATTTTAAAAAAAATATCCAAAGAATTGAACATTCCAATGGTGGCAACTAACGACTGTCACTATGCGTTAAAAGAACATTGGGAAGCTCACGATATTTTAACTTGTCTTGCTACAAATAAAAATCGAAGTGATGAAAATCGTCGTCGATACAAACAAGAAGAATTTTACATCCGTTCAGCGGAAGAAATGGTTGAATTATTTTCAGATGTTCCGGAAGCAATTGAAAACACCGTTAAAATTGCAGAAAGTTGTAATTTTGATATTCCAATGGGAACATACCATCTTCCACATTTTGCTATCCCTGAATCATCAGATGCTCCGGATACTAACGAATATTTAAAAAAACTATGTGAAGACAGCATAAAAAACAGATTTCCTGTAATAACTTCGGAAATCAAAGAACGGTTAAAATTTGAACTTGAAGTTATTACAAAAATGGGGTTTTCGGGATATTTTCTAATTGTTCAGGATTTCGTTCAATACGCAAAATCTCAAAATATTCCGGTAGGGCCAGGTCGTGGTTCCGGTGCTGGTTCTTTGGTGGCATATATTACAGGAATCACAAATGTTGATCCAATAAAATATAACCTTCTTTTTGAACGATTTTTAAATCCCGACCGTATCAGTATGCCAGATTTTGATATTGATTTTTGCATAGAAGGTCGGCAAAAAGTGATTGATTACATCAAAGAACGATACGGAGACGATTCGGTTGCTCAAATAATAACTTTTGGAACAATGAAAGCTCGTTCTGTAGTTCGTGATGTTGCTCGTGTAATGGGGATGTCCTATTCCGAAGGCGATAAAATCGCAAAAATGATTCCCAACGAATTGGAAATGACACTCAAAAAAGCACTAAAAGTCAGCAAGGATTTGACAGAACTTCTTGAGAAAGATGATCAATACAAAGAACTAATAAAACACTCCAAGATTTTGGAGGGTTTGAATCGCCATTCTGCCACTCATGCGGCAGGAGTTGTAATTACTCCCGGCCCATTAACCGATTATGTTGCGCTACACAAAAATCAGGCATCAGGTGATGTAACAACTCAAGCTGAAATGGGTGCAGTAGAAGAACTCGGTTTACTAAAAATGGATTTTCTTGGTCTGCGAAATTTGACAGTGATCGATAAAACAATTAAAATGATCAAAGAAAATCATAATGTTGTTATTGATATTGAAAATCTTGATTTAGAAGATGATAAAACACTTGAATTATTTGCTAGGGGAAAAACAATTGGTGTGTTTCAATTTGAATCAGAAGGAATGCGAGAAAACTTGAAACATTTAAAGCCCTCAGGGCTTGCGGATTTAATTGCGATGAATGCACTCTATCGTCCAGGTCCGATGCAGAATATCCCTGAATTTATTGCCCGAAAAAACGGACAGAAAAAAATTGAATATCTCCATCCGTTGCTCGAACCTATTCTTAATGAAACTTACGGAATTATTGTTTACCAAGAACAGGTAATGCAAATTGGATCAGCAATTGGCGGGTTTTCGCTTGCTCAAGCTGACGAAATGCGTCGGGCGATGGGTAAGAAAAAAGCAGATGTGATGGCGGCATTTAAGGTTGATTTTGTTAATGGTGCTCAAGAAAAAGGAGTATCACAGAAATTAGCTACTGAAATTTTTGATTTAGTTGAAAAATTTGCTCAATATGGATTTAACAAATCCCACTCTACTGCATATTCTTTTGTGGCTTTTCAAACAGCTTGGTTAAAGGTGCACTATCCAGCAGAATTTATTGCAGCAAATTTATCATCCGAAATGAGTAAAACCGAGCGAGTTGTTCATCTGATTTCTGAAGCACGAAAGATGAACTTGTCAGTTCTACCACCAAATGTAAATACATCGTTTGCTGACTTCCGAGCTACCAAAAATGGTGATATTTTATATGGACTTTCTGCCATTAAAAATGTTGGACAAAAAGCTTGTGAAATTATAGCAAATACTCGTGAAAAAGAGGGAATATTTAAAACTATTTATGATTTTTGCAAAAAGGTGGATTCAACATCAGCAACACGAAAATTATTAGAAAGTCTTGTTTTATCCGGAGCTTGTGATAGTTTAGTAGGACATCGAGCACAACAATTTGAAATTATTGAAAAAGCTCAAAAATTTGGAAAAAAAGCACAGGAGGAAAAACTTTCTCTCCAGTCGAGCTTGTTTGGGGCTACAGGAGGTTTAGATGTAAGCGAACCGCCACTCCCTGAAGTAGAAAAATGGACCAAAGAACAAGCATTAGCAAATGAAAAAGAGCTAATTGGTTTTTATTTGTCTGGGAATCCTCTTGAAAAACATTTTGAGGATTTAAAAGAATTCAACAATGTTGTTACAAGTAAATTTGATTTTGAAAAGCTCCCAAAGGAAATTCGTTTAGGTGGAATTATTTCTGAAATCAAACAATTATTTGATAAGAAAAATAATCCGTGGGTTATTTTAGGGTTAACCGACTTACACGGGAAAGCAGAAGTTTTTGTATTTTCTGAATCTTACGAAAAACTGAAACAATATATAAAAGAAGATAATTTAGTTTTTGTTCAGGGCTCACAATCAACAAAAAATGGCGACAGCACTACTCTTAAAATTATTTGTGAAACTATTATTCCTATAAAAGAAGTTCGCAGTAAATTGAGCAGAAACATAAATCTGAGTATTGAACATACTGTTGAAGATGCTGGAATTATTGACACTATAAAAGAAATATCTGAAAGTAACAAAGGTTCGTGTGGTTTGGTTTTACATCTTAAGGATTCCAACGGAGGAGCAAAACGAGTTAAGGCAGGAAAACTAAGAGTAACTTCTTCAACAGAATTTGTAACTAAACTCCGAAGCATTTTGGGTGATAAAAATGTGTGGATTTCGTAAATGATAGCTGTTTTGCAACGAGTATCTCGTGCCAAAGTTTCTGCGAAAAATGAAACTATTGGGGAAATTCGGAACGGATTGTTAATCTTGCTTGGGGTGTCAAAAGAGGACTCTGAATCAGATGCAATTTTCTTAGCGGATAAAATTGCAGGGTTTCGTATTTTTCAGGATAGGAATGAAAATATGAATTTGTCAATTGCTGATGTAAATGGCTCAATTTTGGTAGTTAGTCAATTTACATTATGTGCAGATTGGCGAAAAGGAAGGAGACCGAGTTTTACTAAAGCTGCACACCCTGATGATGGGAATCGGTTGTATAAATATTTCATTGAACAATTATCGTCAAAAGGTTTCCACGTTGAAACGGGAAGTTTTGGCGCAATGATGGATGTTGAATTAGTAAATCAAGGTCCTGTTACTTTTGTATTGGATAGTAGGGAAAAATAATGGATAAAAAGATTCGTATAGTAATGGCAAAACCCGGTTTGGATGGCCACGACCGAGGAATTAAAGTTTTGGCAAGAGCTTACCGAGATGCTGGGATGGAGGTAATTTATTTAGGGCTTCGTCAAACTCCTGAAATGATTGTGAATGCAGCAATCCAAGAAGATGCTGATGTTGTTGCACTATCAATTTTAAGCGGTGCTCATATGACAATTTTCCCAAGAGTTTTGGATTTGATGAAAAAGGAAAAGCTGAATGATGTTCTACTAACAGGAGGTGGCATTATCCCAGATTCTGATATGGAAAAATTAAAAGAGTTAGGTGTTGGAAAATTGTTTGGTCCCGGCACTCCGGTTCAAGAAACAGTAGATTATATCTCTGGATGGGTAAATGAAAATAGATAAAAAACCAAATCCTCTTATAGAAACACTAGAGCGAAAACGAGCCGAAGCCAAGTTGGGCGGAGGACAAGAGCGCATCGGAAAACAGCATTCTAAAAATAAACTAACAGCCCGTGAAAGAATTGACATTTTGCTTGACAAAAAATCTTTTGTCGAAATGGATATGTTTGTCAAACATCGCTCTCACGATTTCGGAATGGAAGAAAAAAGATATCCATCTGACGGTGTTGTCACAGGTTATGGCACTATTGACAAACGGAAAGTTTTTGTATTTTCGCAGGATTTTACAGTTTTCGGAGGTTCTCTTTCTGAAGCATTTGCAGAGAAAATTTGTAAAATTATGGATATGGCAATGAAAGTTGGCGCTCCTGTTATCGGACTAAATGATTCAGGTGGTGCAAGAATTCAAGAGGGAGTTGTAAGTCTTGCTGGATATGCGGATATTTTCCTGAGAAACACATTAGCATCGGGAGTAATTCCGCAAATTTCTGCAGTTTTAGGTCCTTGCGCAGGAGGAGCAGTTTATTCGCCTGCAATAACAGACTTTATCTTAATGGCAAAGAAAACTAGCCATATGTTTGTAACTGGACCGAATGTTGTTAAAACTGTTACACACGAGGAAGTATCAATGGAGAATTTGGGTGGCGCTGATACTCACGCATCCAAATCTGGAGTTTCACATTTTGCTTGCGAAAACGAAGTGGAAGTCATTCAAACCATTAGAAGATTAATTTCATATATGCCGCTAAACAATATGGAAGATGCGCCAATTATAAAATCTAATGACAATCCAAATAGAGCAGACGAAAAACTCGATAATTTAATTCCTGAAAATCCGAACAAACCATATGATATGCATAAAGTTATCGAATTGGTGATGGACAAAAATTCATTTCTAGAAGTTCATAAAGATTTTGCACAGAACATCATTTGCGGATTTGCGAGGTTGGATGGAAGGTCTGTTGGAATTGTAGCTAATCAACCGGCTCATTTAGCTGGAGTTTTGGATATAGATTCTTCTACAAAAGCTGGGCGATTTGTTAGATTTTTGGATGCATTCAATATCCCAATTATCACATTTGAGGATGTCCCGGGATTTTTACCAGGCACGGACCAAGAATGGCGAGGTATTATCAAAAACGGAGCAAAACTGCTCTACGCATATTGCGAAGCGACTGTTCCAAAAATTACGGTAATCACCAGAAAAGCTTATGGCGGAGCGTATGATGTGATGTCTTCAAAACATATTCGTGGAGATTTGAATTTTGCTTGGCCTACTGCAGAAATTGCTGTGATGGGACCAAAAGGAGCTGTGGAAATCATCTGGAAAAAAGATATAGCAAATGCAAATAATCCCGATAAAAAAATGGCAGAATTAGTTCAAAAATATCGCGAGAAATTTGCAAATCCATATATCGCTGCTGAACGAGGATATATAGATGATGTAATCGAACCACACGAAACTCGTTTCCGGCTAATTAGCGGACTTGAATTATTGTCCACAAAAGTGGATACAAATCCAAAGAAAAAACACGGGAATATTCCATTATAATGATTGACTTAAACGACAAGCAAGAACTCGAACATCACTTTGCTGGAGATTTCAAAACCAATCTTTTCCCTGTTTTGGCTGACATCTACTACAAAGAAAAAGATTATCAACGAGCTCGTAAAGTTTGCCAAATTGGGGTAAAACATAATCCTGATTCAGTTGATGGGAAATACATATTTGCAAAAATTGAACTATTGGAAAACAATATTCAGCAAGCAGAACAGCATCTGAAATTTGTTGTTAGCAATCATCAAGCACATATAAATGCTATGAGATTATTGTTTGAAATTCAGACATCCTTAAAAAGAAGTCCAAAAACAATTTTGCAGACTGTAACTAAGATTTTGAGGATTTATCCCGACGATGAAAATTCCCAAAAATGGGTGAAAGAAAATGAATCTAAGCTAGAAGCTGAACCACAAAAAATAATAACGGAGAAACCTAAATCCGAAAGTCCATCTTCTAGCTCCAAGAGCAAAATACCAAGAACTAAGGAACTAGAACCAAGCCAAACTCCAAAATCTAAAAAAGTCAAAAAGTCAAAGATATCAGATGGGAAGCCCATTAACAAACGCTTTGCGACACTTACTTTGGCGAAAATTTTCAAATCTCAGGGGAGTTATTATCAAGCAATGGAAATAATTACATCCATTAAACTCACTGACGATAATAAAAAACAAATCGAAAAAGAACGCAAAGAAATTGAAAAATTACTTTCATCACAAACGGAATAATTTTAGGAGATTTTGATACTAAAATTAATTACCCCAACATTTATGTCGGGGATAAATTATGAAAAATTATGCGGGTTTTATCCAAACAATTTAACAGGAAAATATAATGAATTTCACTAAAAGTAGATTATCAAAACTGAGACAAGAACTATCAAAAAGAAATCTTGATGGACTTTATGTAACCAATTTAACAAATGTAAGATATCTAACGGGTTTTACAGGTTCTGCGGGGCAAGCACTTTTTTTACCAGGCAGCCAGCACTTTTTTTCTGACACAAGGTATGATATCCAATCAAAAGAAGAAGTGAAAGATTTTGATATCCATATGATTGAAGATAGTTACATCAAAACTATTGAAAAACTAAAATTACTCAACAGTCCTCTGAAAATTGGATTTGAATCAATAAATATGGTTGTTTTTCTGTTCAAAAGTCTAAATAAAAAATTACCAAATATTGATTGGCAACCTACCGAAAATATCATTGAGATAATTGCAGCTGTAAAAGATATAGAAGAAATAAGAACACTAAAGGAAGCAGTGGAAATCACAGATAAAGTGTTTGAGAATCTGATTCCTGATATCAAAATCGGAGCAACAGAAAAGGAAATTTCTGCAAAATTATCTTACTTAATTAAAAAATTAGGTGGTGAAAAAGACAGCTTCGACCCAATCGTAGCAAGCGGTGTAAATAGCGCTCTTCCCCACGCTAGACCTTCAGATAAAAAACTGGAGAGTGGTGATTTTGTTGTTATGGATTTTGGTGCAAAATATGATGGATATCACGCGGATATGACTCGCACAGTTTTAGTTGGCGAAGTTACAGACAAACATAGAGAGATTTATGATATTGTGCTAAAATCTAATCGTGCCGGAATAAAAAAAGCCAAAGCCGGAATAACCGGTGCAGAGCTGGACAAAGTCTGCCGAGATGTAATCACCAAAGCTGGATATGGCAAGGAGTTTTGCCATTCAACAGGACACGGTATCGGGCTTGAAGTTCACTCTCATCCGCGAGTGAGTAAAATAAACAAAGAACCATTATTAGAAAATTATGTAGTCACTATTGAACCTGGAATTTACATCCCAGACTGGGGCGGTGTTCGAATTGAAGACGATTGCTGGATTAAAAAAGACGGGTGCGAAGTTTTAAATCGCTCAATGAAAGAGTTGATAATTTTATAATCTACTTATTAATAAAAAATGACAAAACTCACAACTTACAAAAACACAGTTTACAAAAATGGACAGCGATGGGACAATGAGCATTGGTGGTATAAAAAAGATTTAGATTTTTGGAAAAATATAGTCGCTGAATCATCAGGCAAAAAAGTTTTGGAGCTTGCATCCGGAACTGGTAGAATTGCATTACCGTTAGTTCGCGAAGGTGCAGAATATACCGGAATCGAATTATCAAAAGATTTTTGCAAAACCGCAGAACAAAAACTAAAATCATATCCAAATACTAAAATTATCAATGGTGATATGAGAGATTTTAATCTCAATAAAAAATTTGATTTAGTATTTATTGGATTCAACTCATTTCTTCATTTACTCACCGACAATGATGCACAAAATTTTCTTGAATGTGTAAAAAAACACCTTCACGAAAACAGTCGTTTTATTATTGAGATATTTGTACCAAATCCATTATTTTTGCATCGTCCTGATGGAATGCGCTTCTCGACTATGGAATTCACAGATTCTAAAACAGGTGAAACGGTTTCTATCGAGGAAACAAATGAGTATAACCCGGAGACTGAGGTCAATTATATAACTTGGTATTATTCCACACACAAAAAAAAGGATTTTGATATTCTTCAGTTTTCTTTGAGAATGTTTTATCCCGATACAATGAACCGTTTGTTAATTGACAACGGATTTACAATTTTAGATGTTTGGGGAGATTATTATAGAACTCAATTTAATGAAGAAAGTAAACTTCAGATTTATAATTGTTCTATTTTTTAATTGCAACAAAAATTGAATTCTAAAATAACCCAAAAACGAACTATCTTGCGTTCGTATATTTCATTGTTGAAAATTACAATAAAGAAGAGAAAACAATGAAAACTATTCAAACAATATTTTTCGATTTATTCAATGTATTGATTGGTGTTGATCAATCCGTTGTCGTGAATTATGTATCCAAATTAACGGATACACCATATTTACTCACAAAGGATATAATTCAAGGTGAAATATTTATGCGATACGAACGAGGTGAAATTGATTTTAAACAGTATTTTATAGATATTCAATATGCACTAAATAGTGGAGAAAAATTAGACTTTGACGAATTCAAGATTCGGTGGGTTTCTACAGAAATCGGTGAAATGCCAGCAACAAACCTTATAACGGAGTTAAATGGAAAAACGAATATTTGGTTGTTATCTAATACAACTAATCGACACATAAAATATCTAAAATCAAAATTTGGATTTTTCGAAAATGTTAATGGAGTCATCACATCTCAGGATGCGGGAGTGTTAAAGCCAGACCCTCAAATTTACAGATTTGCTTTACATATTGCACACTGCTTACCCGAAAATGCGTTGTATGTTGATGACCAATGGACGAATGTCCAATCTGCGAAATCGGCTGGAATAACATCACACCACTACACAGATTTTGAGAAATTACAGAAGTTTCTTAAACATAATCTAAGTTAAAAGAAAATATTATGAGAATCATCAAACAAATATTATCAGAAGATGAAATTAAATCACAAGATATTTACAATTGGCCAATTTGGACTTGCGACATTTCCGAGTTTGATTGGGAATATGACGATAGAGAATCCTGCTTAATTATTGAGGGAGAAGTTGAAGTAACCACAGACATCGAAGTTGTTAAATTTGGTGTTGGAGATTTTATAATTTTTCCAAAGGGACTAAAATGTCGGTGGAAAGTTATCCAACCTATTCGCAAACATTATAATTTTGGGTAAAAAGAAATGAATATTTATTTTATCATAATCATTACCGCAATCTTAGTTGAATTTCTACTTGGATGTATTTCAAAATTGTTAAATCTTCGGGCGTTAAATCCTGTATTACCTGAAGAGTTTATAGAATTTTATGATGAAGAAAAATATGCAAAATCACAAGAATACACACGCGAGAATACTCGATTTGGATTTATAATTTCTTCATTAAATCTAATAATTATATTAGTTATGATTCTGTTTGGTGGTTTTGATTATTTAGATAAATTTGTCAGGGGATTTGAATTTACATCACCAATTACCAATGGATTAGTGTATTTTGCTATCCTGTTTTTTGTAAAGGATATTTTAATGATTCCGTTTTCTCTCTACGCTAATTTTGTAATTGAAGAAAAATATGGTTTCAATAAAATGACTTATAAAACTTTCATCTCGGATAAATTGAAATCCTATTTGATAACCATTATTTTGGGTGGGCTGGTGATGAGTGGAATTTTATTTTTCTTTGAAAATACTGGTGAGTTAGCTTGGTTATACGCGTGGATTGCTGTATCTGTATTTTCTGTTTTAATTCAACCTTTATACAATGCTGTTATTGCGCCGATGTTTAATAAATTTACACCACTCGAAGACGGGGAATTAAAAAATATAATCACCAATTATACACAAAAAGTAAAATTCCCAATAACAAGAATTGATGTGATGGATGGTTCGCGGAGGTCATCCCATTCAAATGCATACTTTAGCGGATTTGGCAAACGAAAACGAATTGCACTATTTGATACGCTCATAGAAAAACATAGCACTAATGAGTTGCTTGGAATTCTGGCTCACGAAGTCGGGCATTACAAAAAACGACATATTTTGAAGGGAATCATAATTTCTGTAATTCACTCTGGAATACTATTTTTTCTGATGTCGCTCTTTCTCAAAAATCGAGAATTATTCGATGCTTTCAAAATGACTGATATTTCAGTTTACGCTGGTTTATTGTTTTTCTCAATTTTATATACTCCGGTTGAATTGGTTTTGGGATTGGCATTAAATGCGTTATCCCGGAAGCACGAATTTGAAGCAGATGCTTTTGCGAGTGAAACCACCAATTCAACCGAATCTATGATTTCCGGATTAAAAAGACTTTCAGCTGAGAATTTGTCTAACCTTACCCCTCACCCATTAACGGTTGCGTTGAGTTATAGCCACCCTCCCGTTTTAAAGCGAATTAAAGCTCTTCAGAAATTTACTATAAAATGAAATCCAAATTAATTGTTTTATTAATAGTATTCACAACAGCAGAAATTTCTTTGGCAGACAACAATTATCCGATATTTCTAATTCACGGATTTTTTGGTTGGGGGCGTGAAGAAATGTACGGAAATTACTATTGGGGCGGTGATTTCGATTTGGAAACATATCTAAACGAAAATGGATTTGAAGTCTATACACTTTCGGTTGGGCCAATTTCTTCCGATTGGGACAGAGCAATCGAAGCGTTTTACCAAATTAAAGGTGGGCAAGTAGATTATGGGAAATTACATTCTGATGAATTTGGTATAATACAAAAACCAAACGGGAAATTCTATGAAGGACTTTATCCTCAATGGGACTCAAAACATCCTATTCACATAATCGGACATAGTCAAGGTGGCCAAACTGCTCGAATGTTGGAATATCTATTGCAAAATTCATTTGAGGAAGAAAGCCAACTGTTAAACAATGCCCACAATGGATGGATTAAGAGTATTACAACAATTTCTGCACCACTCAACGGAACAACTTTAGCACCGATGATGATGGATCTTTTCCCATTTGCTCAAAAAATGGCGAAGTGGTTAGGTGCAGTAAAGGAGGATAAAATCCTCGAAAAATTCTATGATTTTGATTTAGAACAATGGGGATTAGCTAAAAATCCAAGTGAATCAACAAAGGAATATTTTAAAAGGATAAAAGAACTTCCATTTGGTGATTCTAAAAATTTTGCTTCATGGGATTTATCACTTGAAGGTGCAAAGGAGTTTAATTCCAAATATCTAACAGATAAAAACACAACCTACTTTTCGTTTTCTACATCAGCGACTAAACTTGATGATAATTCTAATCATCACATCCCTGACGGTGAAATCCAGTGGAATTTATGGCTAACCGCATATTTGTTGGGTAAGGGTGAAGTGCCGGATTCTCTATGGTATGAGAACGATGGAATTGTAAACACAATATCGATGGTTATGCCATCATCTGGAGAACACGGAGTTGAGCCAAGCAAAATTTACGATGGTGTTTCTGTTCCAGGTGTTTGGCAATTTATGAAAAAAATAAACGCCGACCATCATAAAGTCATAGGGCGAGGTCCGGGGAATAATAATCCACAACCTGTTATTAACTTATTTACAAAACATTGCAAATTATTGGAAAGTTTAGACTAAATGATAAAAGCTGTTATTTTTGATATGGATGGAGTCGTAATTGACTCCGAAAAATTATACGCAAAAGGCGAGGTCAAACTATTTCGAGAATACGGAGTGGAAATTCCAGATGAAGATTGGAAACTATTTCGCGGATGCACAGATGACACTTTTTACAAGCTTTCTATGGAGCGGTATCAAATTACCGAAGACGAGAAAGTCTTTCGCCAAAAAGGTCACAAATATGTGCTAGAAGCATTTGAAAATGAACTTGACTATATGGACGGATTTTTGGATTTACATAAAATTTTAACAAATTATTATCAAATTGGTTTAGTTACAGCATCTCCAAAAGATTTTTTTAAATGGATAAATAAACGATTACATATAAAGCAATACTTCCCTCAAATAATAACAGGAGAAATGGTAACAAACGGAAAACCACACCCTGAACCATATTTGAAAATGATTAAAATAATGGATGTTCAACCTCACGAATGTATTGTTGTAGAGGATTCTGTTCATGGAATGAATTCTGGGCTTTCTGCTGGGACTAAGGTAATAGCACTTACCGGCTCTGTCCAACGAGAAGATATGCCTAAAGTTCATAAAATTATCAATCACTTAGATGAAATTACAGACGAATTGATAAGCTCGTTTAAATGAAACAACGATTACAATCTATTCTTATTCAAATTTCTGGAGCTATCACATTTTTATTTGTTGGTTTGATAACATTTCTCTTTAGTTTCATTAGTCTAAAAATAACTTATAAATTGGCAAATTATGCTTGTAGATTATTTCTACTTTCTATGGGGGTTCGGTTACAGATAAATGGCAAATTCCCTGATAAAGGAGTATACATTATTATGTTTAATCACTCCAGTTTTATTGATCCGTTTTTGTTACCCGTTTTCACAAAAGGGAAATATACTGGTGTAGTTGCTCAGGAAAATTTAGATATTTTCTTGTTTGGCTGGATTTTAAAAAGATTTAAATGCATTCCAATAGACAGACAAAATACAGTTTCAGCAATAAATAATATTAGCAAAGCAGGAAGCGTGATAAAAAGAGGTTATCACATTGGGATACTCCCGGAAGGCACTCGTTCTTTAACAGGAAAAATGAAACCATTCAAAAAAGGTGGGTTTTATATGGCAATGAATACGAAAACACCAATTCTTCCTGTAGGTATTATAGGGGCTTACGATTTTAAACCAAAAAATCGCAACACAATCAAACCTGGTATAGTTAAAATAACTATTGGAGAACCAATTTACCCAAAAGCAAATAATAAATTAGAACTTGAGAAACTCTTGAAACAAACAGAAGATGCAATTAAACGATTATGCTACAATTCCAGAAATTAACACCTTTTCAGAAAGTGATGTAAATTATTAAAAAATGTTTTTAAGAATCAGTCATCGAGGAGCTGTTGAATTTGCTCCGGAAAATACACTTACCGCGTTCAAAAAGGCAGTTGAACTTGGAGCCAATGCAATTGAGTGTGATGTTCACGGTTGCAAATCAGGTGAAATAATGGTAATACACGATGAAACCGTTGATAGAACCACAAATGGTTCCGGATTAATTTCTGAAAAAACTTATGATGAGTTGCGAAAACTTAACGCCGGAAGTCGTGAGAAAATTCCGACATTACTAGAAGTCCTAGACATTGTTGAGAAATCAATTCTTGTTAATATTGAATTAAAAAATAAGAATATAATTCATTCCGTTTGTAAGTTGGTCAATGATCAAATTAATTTACAAAATTATTCCTTCGATAAATTTTTAATTTCTTCTTTCAGTTCTGTTGTTCTTAGAGTAATTTCGGATTTTTATCCATCAATTAAAACAGGGTTGTTGGTTGAGCATTATAATTTAGATGCAAAAAATGAGATCCTGTATTTGCAACCATACGCAGTGTGTATAGATTTTCAATGTGTTACGAAAGGAATAGTCGAACAAGTTCACGAGCTTGGATCTAAAATTCTCGTATGGACAGTAAATGATTATAAAGACATCAAAAGGATGAAGTCGCTAAATGTTGATGGTATATTTTCAGATTATCCAAACAGATTATGAATAGTCTTAATGATAAATATTCCCAATATGATGTAATCATAATAGGAGCTGGTATCAATGGATGTGGGATTGCCAAAGAATTCTCTATTCGAGGGAAAAAAGTATTGGTGCTTGAAAAAAACACTATTGCAAGCGGAACATCGTCCAAATCATCTAGATTAATCCATGGTGGTCTTAGATATTTGGAAACATTTCAATTTGGTTTAGTCAGAGAAGCGCTTTTGGATAGACAGCAATTACTTATCGAGTATCCCAACTTGATCAAAATGAAACCATTCTATCTTCCGATTTACAAAACAAGTCCAAGGTCTGCGCTTATTGTTTGGCTTGGGCTGAAGTTGTATGATATCCTTGCAGGAAAACATCGACATTTCCATTCAAAAATTATATCACGGAAGGAATTTTGTAAAAAAACTACCGTATTAAAACAAAGCGAACTAACAGCTGTATTTCGTTATTACGATGCAAAAACAAACGATAGGAAACTAACTCAAAATGTTGCTGAAGATGCTAAAAAAATGGGATGTAAGTTTATAGAAAACAGCGAAATAATATCAATTCAGCAAGACAACAAGATTATTACAATAAACACAAAACAAAACGAATTCACTTCTAAAGTGCTTATCAATGCTACCGGACCGTGGATTGATGAAGTAAACAAAAAATATCACTTATTCGCACACTATCATATTCGAAAAATTAGTGGCATTCACATAGTGATTGATGGGATTCTTGTGCCAGATTGTATGTTTATGCAAACCGAACGAAAGCAGATATTTTTTATAATTCCTGAGATAGAAAACAACCAAACTATAATTGGGACTACAGAAAGAGAAGAATCAAGTCTCTGCGATGAAATCAAAGTTTCTGAAGAGGATGTGCAATATTTAATTAGTCACTTGAATTTTTATCTACAACCTCAGCACAAAATTTCCAGGCATGAAATAAAAAAGACATTTATAGGTATTCGACCACTGATTGCCAATAAAAAAAATCTAACGGATTTAACTCGTGAATATCGTTTTGACTTAATCCAAAAAAAGAAAACAAAATTGCTACACATCTTCGGAGGAAAGCTTACCACCCATCCATCACTTGCGCAAAAAGTTATAAAGATATTGAAATAATTCCCAACCATTCAAAGAGGGTGCGCCATTATGACGCCGTGTTCTGTCTATATGGCCATGGTACCGGAAATAGTGTCTTATGTTTTAATGGAATTTGTTTTGGCACATTGGTTGTATTGATTCAGGCGAGTTGTTAAACAAAAAATAATATAAGGAGAAAATAAAATGACACTCGTAAAATGGACACCAATAACAAGAAGGCCTATAGTAAATATGATAGATGAAATGGATAGGTGGATGAATCAAGCTTTTAGAAGAACACATTTTTCTAAGACTGATTCCTGGCTTCCTCCTGTTGATGTAAAGGAAAATGATAAAAACTATGATATTTCTTTAGACCTTCCGGGTTTGAATAAGAAAGATGTGACTATTGAAGTTACAGATGGCATTCTAGTTATTTCAGGTGAGCGAAAAAGCACTACAGAACATGATGATGAGTGTAGTTATTGTAACGAAATTAATTATGGGAAATTCTCTCGTTCGTTTAATCTTCCTGAAAATGTTAACGAAAATGACATTAAAGCTAAGTTTACAAATGGCGTTTTAAGTTTAACTCTGAATAAAGTTGAACCAGTTAAACCAGATGTAAAACAAATCGAAATTAACTAGAAAATACAGAACTCTAAATAAAAAGGTCATATCAGTATGGCCTTTTTTTGTTTTTGATTGTCAATACAACTCTTTTAATTTTCGGTATATGCAAGAGGTTATTATAGAGTATATTTCTCAAAATATTTGGGCAATTTTTATTATATCAATTGTCGTCTTTATTGTAAGTTTGCTGTTTATCACTTATTTACTGCTTAGAATTCCACATGATTATTTTTCGGATAATTACATAAAAAAGTCGATTGCTCATCCAATATTTAGATTCATTAAACTAATAGTAAAAAATATGTTGGGAATAGTATTTTTCTTTCTCGGAGTTATTATGATTTTCACTCCTGGGCAGGGGATTTTAACAATATTAGTTGGAATTATTTTAATGGATTTGCCTTACAAAAAACAAATAGAAAAAAGGTTGATCTCTCAGCCGAAAATTTTACATCTCATAAATTCTATACGACATAAACATAAACATCTCCCTTTGGAAATAGATTAATCTATTTCGAGTCCAACAAACTTTCTACCGCTCGCATTTTGAATTAACAACATAACTGAATCACCAGTTTCTAATAGCTCTATTGCATTTTTGTAGTCTTCTACACTTTTTATTTCATCCGAACCAATTTTAATAATCAAATCGCCTTTTCGTATTCCAGATTTACTAACAGAAGAATTTTGTTTCAAATCAGTTATGATAACGCCATGGCTGTCTGAAGATTTCGTTTGAATATCATCAATATTTTCTACTTTTAGTCCAAGTTTATCAAACATGCTACTACTTGAATAAACATTATTTAAATCTTCTTGCTTGGGGCGATCGGCTAGTTTTATAGTAATCTTTTTTTCGTTTCCATTTCGTATTACTAAGAATTTTACCTTTTTGTTTGGTCTTTGTGTTGCAACCAAGTTTTTCAGATGTGAAGCATCGTTAACTGAATTTTCTCCAACCTGAATAATCACATCTTGTTCTTTAAAACCACCTTTTTCAGCTGGGCTGTCAGCTAAAACTTGAGTAATAATTGCTCCTTGCAGGTTGTTTAAGTTCAGAACTTTAGCCATATTTTTGTCAATATCTTGTATTGACACGCCAAGCCAACCACGAGAAACTTTGCCGTCTTTAATCAAATCTTCTATTACTCTTTTGACTTGGTTTATTGGAATTGCAAATCCTACTCCGGCATTTGCCCGAGACATCCCGCCTGTTGCAATAGCAGTGTTAATTCCGATTAATTCTCCATCTAAATTCATCAATGCACCTCCAGAATTACCAGGATTTATCGCTGCATCATGTTGAATAAAATCTTCATAATTTAGTTTTGAAATGACATTACTTCTCCCTTGAGCACTAACAATACCAGCTGTTACTGTGTGATTTAAGTGTAATCCAAAAGGACTTCCGATAGCTATCACCCATTCTCCAATTTGTAAATTGTCCGAATTCCCAAGTTCAGCTTGAGTTAAATTATCAGTTTCAATTTTAATTATCGCTATATCTGATAATGGATCTGAACCAACAATTTCAGCTTCTAATTCCTGTTTGTCGTATAAAATAACAGTAATTTCTTCTGCATCCTCAATTACATGATTATTTGTAATTATGTATCCTTTACCTGAATCAATAATAACACCAGAGCCAAGAGTTTGTCTGGTTGACTTTTCTTTTGGTGAATATTGATCCCAGGGGGAATTACCCCAGTTTCCATTATCGTCTCCAAATGGAAAAAGGAAGAAGTTATGATAATCCCTTTCGACAATTTGTTCAGATACAATAGACACAACTGATGGTTTTGCAATTTCTGATACTTTGATAAATGGTTCATTGAATTTATGTGTTCCGCTAAATAAAACAGAAAATAAGAATAATCCAGTTATTGTTAGTATGCTTTTTTTCATTTTACACCTTTAAATTTAATTAACGATATTTCTATGCAGAAACTTTTATTTTGTTCCTGACAGCAATAATTATACTAAAGTTGCTTTTTTTTCAATTAGTTTCTAATGTAATTTTAGTTTTAAGCCAATCATAATAATTCGGCTGTTATCAACAGATAAAAAAGGAATAATATTTATGGAAGTTTTACTAGCTAGAATCCAGTTTGCATTAACAATTGGATTTCATTTTCTTTTTCCACCAATTTCTATTGGGCTTGCTTGGATTCTTGTAATCTTCGAGACAAAGGGCTGGCGGAACAATGACGAATCATATATACGAATTGCAAAGTTTTTCGGGAAATTACTCGCATTAACATTTGCTGTTGGAGTTGCAACAGGAATTGTAATGGAATTCCAATTTGGAACAAACTGGGCGGAATACTCTAAGTTCGTCGGAGATATTTTTGGGGCACCATTGGCAGCAGAAGGTGTATTTGCATTCTTTTTGGAATCAAGTTTTCTAGGATTATACCTGTTTGGTCGGAATAGAGTTTCTAAAGGGGTGCATTGGTTCTCTGGTTTAATGGTTGCAGTAGGTGCTACAATTTCTGCATTTTGGATTATCGTAGCAGGTTCTTGGATGCAAACTCCAGCAGGATATACAATTCAAAATGGTCGTGCGGAACTAACAAGTTTTGCAGAAGCAGTATTTAATCCATCTACAGTAATTCGATTTTTACACACAATTGATTCTGCAATTATTATGGGTGCCTTTTTTGTGGCTGGAATTTCCGCTTATCTAATTTTAAAAAACAAGCAATCTAAACTTATGAAAAAATCGCTGAAAATTGCTATTATTATTGGACTCGTTGCATCTGTTTTAGAACTTTTCCCGCTAGGGCACGAACACGCAATTCAAGTCGCAGAAACTCAACCTGCGAAGTTTGCAACAATCGAAGGAATAACTGAAACTACGAATGATGCTTCACTGTTAGTTGTTGGGATACCAACTTATGATGAAAACGGAAATCGTCAAATTATCGGTGGAATAGAAATTCCAGGATTAATGAGCGCGTTAATTCCCGGTGATGAACCCCTAAAAGGAATGAATGAATTTAACGAAGAAGACCTACCTCCATTCGCATTGACCTTTTTCTCATTTCATTTAATGGTCGGACTTGGCACATTTTTTATCGCTTTAATGGCTTTGGCAACATTCAAATTAAAGGGAGGTAAATTATACAAAACAAATTGGCTACTCAAGGTTTTAGTTTGGTCAACTCCACTTCCATTGCTTGCAATTGAATTAGGATGGATTGCCGCAGAAGTCGGACGGCAACCGTGGATTGTTTACAATGTAATGCGAACTGAAGATGCTGTATCCACAATTGTTTCAAGCGGTGAAATTATATTTTCTATTGTTATGTTTAGTCTTATCTATTTGCTACTTGGTGGAGCATATTTATTTTTCTTAATAAAAGAAGTCAAAAAAGGTCCAGAACTAAATCCTAAGGAGGTATCAGTATGAGTTTAGAAACTTTACAGATTATATGGTTTGTTTTGTTTGGAGTATTAATTGCTGGATATGCAATTTTAGACGGATTTGATTTAGGGGTCGGAATAATTCATCTTTTTGCAAAGTCTGAAGAAGAGAAAAAAATCAATATCAACTCAATTGGTCCAGTTTGGGACGGCAACGAAGTTTGGCTGTTAACTGCTGGTGGTGCATTATTTGCGGCATTCCCAATTGTTTATGCAACTGTGTTTAGCGGATTTTATATCGCAATAATGTTATTGTTGTTGGGGCTAATTCTTAGAGCAGTAGCAATGGAATTTCGCTCACAAGTTGAATCAGATAAATGGAGAAAATTTTGGGATATTTCGTTTGGGATAGGATCACTTTTACCTGCTCTGTTATTTGGTGTGGCTGTTGGAAATTTGATGCGAGGAATCCCTCTTGAAAATGGTATTTTTACAGGAACATTTCTCGGATTGCTAAATCCATTTTCAATACTCGTTGGATTACTCAGTTTAACAATGTTTGTGATGCACGGAGCAATTTATTTAAATATGAAAACGGAAGGCGATTATCAGTTTAGAATGAAAACGATTGCGTCAAAATTGTGGATTGTGTTTGTTGTTTTATTTTTTTTCACAACCTTTTATACATTTTTCGAAGCAAATTATCTTTTTGATGGAGTTTTGAAAAATTCTATTTTTTGGTTATTTTTCTTATTGACATTTGGTTCAATGATTTTTACTCCAGTATTAATTTCAGATAAAATTGAATGGAAAGCATTTTTGTCTTCTTCATTCACAATTATTGGTTTGATTGGAATAACGGCTGTCGGGATGTTCCCTAAATTAGTGCCAAATATTAATGATATGAGTCAAAGTTTGACAATTACGAATGCATCTTCGACTACACCAACATTATGGGCAATGTTTATAATCGTGTTAATTGGGATGCCGTTTGTGATTGGTTATACGATATTTATCTATAAAGTATTTTGGGGTAAAACAGGCGCTGAAAATATTTATTAATAACAAGTGTGCTTGCCACTTGTTTTACCATTTTCTAATAATTTCTAATAAATCAACAACGCGATTAGAATAACCCCATTCATTGTCGTACCAGTTTAGCGTTTTGATTATCCTATTACCAATAACTTTAGTAAAGGGGGCATCATAAATTGATGAATATGGATTTCCTATAATATCCGAAGAAACTATTGGCTTATCAGAAATACTGAGAATTCTTTTCATTCTATCAGTTTTTGATGCGTCTTCCACTGCTTTATGAATCATCTCTACATTAACATCTTTTTCAACTTCGCACACAAGATCAACTACTGAACCATCCGGGACAGGAACTCGAGCTGCGATTCCATCCAATTTACCTTCTAGTTCTGGGATTACTATTCCAACTGCTTTTGCTGCGCCAGTGGTTGTAGGGATAATATTCTCGGCGGCGGCTCGACTTCTTCTCCAATCTTTGTGTGGTACATCTGCTAATCTTTGATCGTTTGTATAGGCATGTACTGTATTAATCACACCTTCTACAATTCCAAATGATTCGTGTAGAACTTTTGCCATAGGGGCAAGACAATTTGTTGTGCAACTTGCGTTCGAAATTATTTTATGACTGGGCAGTAATCCATCTTCGTTGACTCCCAATACTACGGTGTAATCAATTTCTTCTTTTGCTGGGACTGTTAGCACCACTCGCTTTGCACCAGCTTCAATATGTGATTCTAATGATTCTCGCGTTCTAAAAATTCCTGTGGCTTCGACAACTGCATCAATTTGCAATTCTTTCCAAGGAAGGTCAGATGGATTACTAATTGTCAGCATTTTAACAGTATCGTTGGAAGTTTGAAGTACATTGCCTTTTAAAGTGATTTTTTCATCAAATCGTCCCATTACCGTGTCATATCTCATTAAGTAAGCAAGTGCTTCGTGGTCGAATAAATCATTTATTGCAACTACTTGGATGTTTTGATGTTGGTTTAATATCCTAAAAACTGCTCTGCCAATTCTTCCTAAACCATTGATTGCAACTCTCATGATAATTCTTCCGATCCATTAATACAATTATATGCCAAAATGATATCCAAAATTCTACACGCTTGGCTATAACCGTTATCATACCAACAAAGTGTTTTGACAATTCTATTTTTTGATTTCATTGTTGCTGATAAATCAAATAAAATACTGCGAGGATTATCCAATACATCGCAAGATACTATTGGATCTTTTATTACCTCTACTGAATTCGGAAATTGTTTTGATGCTCGAATCATTGTATCGTTAATGTCTTGAATTGAAGCTTCTGAGTCATTTAAAAATATTGTAGTATCCAATAACGATCCCTTTGGTATTGGAACATTGAGAGCGATTCCTTCAATTTTATTCTTAAATTCTGGCATAATTTTTTCTATCCATTTTGGGGTTGGGCTATCATTTGGTATAATATTTTCTGCTGCGGATCGACTTCTGCGGAAACTTTTTCCTACAGTATCTTGCAATGGTTGATCGCTTGTAAAAGCATGAACCGTTGTCATCATAGCATTATCTATACTATAATCTTTAGATAAAATTTTCAATAACAACCCTATTGCATTAGTAGTTGACGATCCTGCGGAAATTAATTTGTCATTGGATTTTATTGTGCTATCATTTACACCAACAATGACAATTCTGTCAATTTCGTCTCGGGGAAGTGCAGATATAATTACTCTTTTTGCTCCTGATATAATGTGCCCTTCCATTTGAGTCTTTGAACAAAATTTGTGTGTAGCATCTACAACAACATCTACTCCCAACACATCCCAAGGTACATCTTGCGGATTGCCACCCTGAAGCATGCGTGTTTTGCTATTTGCACTAACTAGATAATTATTTTCAATGCGAATATTACTATTTTGTTGATTATCACATTGTAATAAGTAATGCAAAATTTCTGGTTGTCCAATATCGCTAATTGCAACTATATCTATTAGTGGATTATTTTGTGCAATAGTATAAAATATTCGACCTATTCTGCCGAAACCCATTATGCCAATTCTTATTTTTTTGTCCTTCATCTTGCTCTCAATTTCTGTAACAGCTATCTCTTATAATTTACAAAAGATACTGAATGCTATCAAAGATATACAGACTTTATAAATAGTAAATATTATTTATTTTGTTCTGTATATTACAGGCACAGAAATTAACTCTAAATAGATGACAAAGAACCTACAAAAGCCACTCAATAAGAGCACACAAAAAACAATTCGGTGGACTAAAACTGCAGACAATCGGCTTCAGAAACTGGAGTTACAGATTAGTAGCATTGAACAGAAACTGGAGAAAATTATTAATCAAATGCAATCTGATTCAAAATCTACCGTGTATTCAGTAAGGAAATAATCGTGAAACGCAGAGTTACGCAAATTACAAAAGTTTCCGCAAAAGTGGATGGTCGTCTGAAACAATTAGAATTACGATTAGCAAAAATAGAAAAAATGGTCGATTTCATAGAAAAACAAATTTCTATAAAAAAACAAACACCCACTACTAGTTACACTTACACGATAACTTCAAAAAAGAATTAGCTAAAAGAAATAGCAATAATCCCTCTAAATTTGTTGGGTGGAATAACTTCCACTTTTTTATTTTGAATAAGTAAATAGGATTAAACTTGACATATCTTGGCGAAATATTTTCATTATTAAGCGCAATGCTTTGGGGATTAGCAGTAGTGTATTACAAAAAAGCAGGAGATACAATCTCGCCTGTTGCCCTAAATCCTTTTAAAACAATTGTTGGGTATATTTTATTTCTAATAACTGGTGTTATAATTGGTCAACCAATTTTACAACAAGTTAGTTCAACCGGTATCTCACAAGTTGATTATTTTTGGTTAATTTTGAGTGGGGCAATTGGAATAGGAATTGCGGATGCGATATTTTTTAAATCTCTGAATATTTTGGGAGCGGGAATTTCAGCAATTGTGGATTGTTTATATAGTCCATCAATTATTATGCTCGCATTTTTTCTCCTTGGAGAACGACTTACACTATTACAAATTGTTGGATTTTGCATAATGATAGGAGCTATTCTGTTTGCTACTTTAAAAATTCAAAGTGTTGATATTTCTCGTAAACAATTTGGCTATGGAGTCTTTTTGGCCGGACTGTCTTTTGTTCTGATGGGATTAGGAGTAATTTGGATAAAACCGCTTTTAGAAAATTATAAAAATGATACAGGAATGTTAATTTGGATTTCTGGATTTCGATTACTGCCTGGAATAATTGTTTCGTTAATTATTTTCTTTATTGTTCAAATAAAACGAGACCTGATTTCTCCTTTCAAAAATATTAATATTTGGCCTAGTTTATTAAAAGGTTCAATCATTGGTTCTTTTGTAGCTGTTACATTTTGGATGATTGGAATGTCGCACACAACTGCTTCGATTGCAAGTATTTTAAATCAAACCGCTTCTTTCTTCCTATTTATATTTGCTTGGTTAATCTTAAAAGAGCCAATAACAAAAAGACGAGTGATTTCTCTAGTTATCTCAATAGCTGGAGTATCTCTTGTTCTGATTGGTTAGATTATCAAGCTTGGATAGTCCAACTGCTTATTGGTAATTTTTCCTTATAATTTTGGAGTAAAATATGCGTATTCTAAATTTCTTCTTTTTAGTTTGTAGCTTCACAATAATAATTTATGCCATAGATATCGATGATTTAACATTTGGCGAAGAATCTACTTTTGAGGTTATGACTTGGAATATCGAATGGTTTCCAAAAAATGGTCAAACTACCGTTGACAATGTAACTCAAATAATCCAAGCACTTGATGTAGATTTAATCGCAATGCAAGAGCTTGATGATACCCTTATATTCAATCAAATGATGGACGATCTTGCTGATTTCGAAGGATACTTTCAGTCGGGTTGGTTTGCTGGATTAGCGTATATCTACAAACCTGAAATAATCGAAATCAATGATATTTATGAGATTTACACCACTTCTGAATACTGGAATGCTTTCCCTCGCTCTCCAATGGTTATGGATTTGAATTTTATGGGAGAGAACATTTTTGTTATCAATAATCATTTTAAATGTTGTGGTGATGAAATTTTAGACTTTGGGAATGAAGAGGATGAAGAATATCGTAGATATATGGCCAGCGAATTGCTAAAAGAATATATTGACACAAATCTGCCAAACAAAAAGGTCATTGTGTTGGGCGATTTAAACGATGTTTTAACTGATGATTTAAACAATAATGTATATCAAATGATTTTAGATGATGCAGAAAATTATTTATTTGCAGATATAGAAATTGCACAAGGTGACAATTCCAATTGGTCTTATCCGTGGTGGCCTTCGCATATTGACCATATTTTGATTACAAACGAACTATTCGATGATTTCAACCATTCAAATTCTGATCTTCAAACAATAAAAATTGACGAGTATCTTGAGGGTGGATTTGATGAATATTACGATAATATATCAGACCATCGTCCGGTTGGATTAAAATTAGAATTTTCAACTGTAGATATTGATAATGAATTAGAAATTTCAAATTACAATTTGATGAAATGCTATCCAAATCCATTTAATCCAACAACTACAATAAGTTATTCAATCCCATTAGTAGAGACGAATTACAATGCGTCTCTACAGGTTTATAATGTAAAAGGACAACTTGTAGAAACACTCGTAAGCAGTGGTAGTAAACATGATGCTGGATATCGTTCAGTAGTTTGGGATGCAGCAAATTATCCAAGTGGGATTTATCTTGCAAAACTTCAAGCTGAGAATTTTACTCAAACGCAAAAGATGGTATTATTGAAATAATGTGGAATCAAATAAAATACATAGTATTACTTACTTTTTTGGGATTTATGTTTGCACAATTTGAAAATATTCCTGAAAATGAAAATATCATCTTACTAGTTGGGCCTGACAATTACTATCAAAATTCAATTAATGAAATAACTCAATTTCATATCAATTTCGCCAGTTCACCGGGAAGTCGCGACCATATTTTCATTATGATGAACAATTATAATGACTCATATTATCAAGGAAATGTTTCAAGTGACCGTTTGTTCTACGGTAATATTAATGACATTTGGATTCGTGATTTTGGCACACAACAAATTTTACAAAATCAATACAAATTTGATTATTCTCCTGAATATTTAGATAATTGGACATCAAATTGGATAAACAACTCCTACTTAGATTGGTTGAATACACAGGAATTTGATTACTCCAATGAATCCATCATTTTAGATGGTGGAAATTTTGTTACAGACAGAATTAGCAAGGCCGTTGTAACAACTCGGATTTTTGACGATAATCCTGGATTTTCTGAAAGTGATTTACGGACATATTTTCAAGTCAATTTAGGTATTGAGCAGATTGCATTTGTTCCAGAAGAAGAAGGCGATATAACGGGACATTCTGATGGAATGGTGTTTTGGTTAACGCCGAGTAAACTTGCAGTTAATGATTATGATGAACCATTTAGAACTGAGGTTTATAATGCTCTAATTCCTGAATTCCCAAATGTGGAATTTATCAATATGCCGTATGCACCAACAGATGAAGTTTCGCCGGATGGATTTCCAAGTTGCAAAGGAATTTATGTCAATGCGCTCCAAACTACCGACAATATTTATGTTCCAATTTATAATTTGCCAGAAGATTCCGAAGCCATTTCAGTTTTTGAAGCACACACAAACAAAACCATCATACCGGTAGATGCAGACGAAGTTTCACTTTGGGGTGGTTCGGTTCATTGTTTATCTTGGGAAGTTCTTCGTGCATCATCAATAATTATGGGTGATGTCAACTCCGATGGAGTTGTTGATATTTTTGATATAACTTTTACAGTAAGCTATATATTAGGCATTGAATCAGAAATCCAAAATGCAGATATGAATAATGATGGTGTAGTAAATGTGATTGATATCGTGATGATTGTAGATTTAATTCTAAACGAGTAATATTCGCCACATAATCTCCAAACTTTACAAATAATATTACAAGTTTATTACACTTTTTTGGAGAAAGACGATTAACAGAGAATACAAATTTGAAAATATTTAGTAAGGAAAAATTAAATGAAAAATATTTTAGCTTTTACTTTTATAATTTTTGCATTTTCACAAACACTTGAAAATGTTAATTCGTGGGCATATCAATTGCAAAACCTTGACCCAGCGGAAGTATCTCAAAATACTACTTTTGAAATGATTGTGATGGATTATTCTGTTTCCGGTAGTGATAATGGTGCATATTCTGCCGAAGAAATCCAACTTATTAAAAATAGTAATAAATTGGCAATATGCTATATTTCAATTGGAGAAGCGGAAGATTACCGTTCATATTGGCAAAGTTCTTGGAGTTCAAATCCACCTGAATGGCTTGGTGCAGAAAACCCTGATTGGGCAGGTAATTTCAAAGTTAAATTTTGGTATCCTGAATGGCAGAACATCATTTTCACTTGGCTAGATACTATTATCGCACAAGGTTTTGACGGTATTTATATGGATATTATTGATGCTTACTATTATTGGATGGAAGAAGTTCCAAATCCTCAACAAGAACCTTATGCTGCGGTGTATATGATTGATTTTGTAGAGAATATCCGCAATTATCTTACTGAAAACGGTGGTGAAAATATGGTGATTATTCCGCAGAACGGAGAATATATTGTTTTGGAAAATTATGTTACAGAAAATGATGTCCAGAGATATTTGTCAACTTGTGATGCAATTGGTGTTGAGGATTTATTTTTCTACGGAAATCAAGATATGAACAATTCATATAATCCTGATGAAGAACGATTAGAATTGTTAACCGATATCTATCAACCGGGAGGTTGGCCCATATTTTCAATTGAATATTTAACACATCAAAATAAAATTAACCAATATCTACAAGTTGCAGAAGTAAATAATTTTATTCCGTATTGTTCTGTACGAGATTTAGATGTACTGACTGATGGTTTTGGAGTTACTGAACTTGGTGATGTCAACTCCGATGGCACAATTGATGTTTTAGACGCTACCTTAGTAGCAAATTATATTTTAGGGATTGAATCAGAAATCCAAAATGCAGATATGAATAATGATGGTTTAGTAAATGTGATTGATATCGTAATGTTGATTAATTTGATAATTGGGGATTAAAATAAATGCTATTAGCTTTTAACACAAATATTTCGGAAAAGTATAAACAATCTTTTGATGATCACACTTTGCCTATTATCACTAATGGGTTTCCATACGAAGTAATTCGTTTAGGTGATTCTGTATTGGATTCATTTGAAACTAATCAAATTATATTTTCTAAATACTCACATTTATTAATTTCCGGCTCTGCGCTTTCGGCAGCATCTGGCAGTGAATTTGATGAAGATATTATCAAAGTTATTAAGTATTTTCTTGAAAACGAGAAACCCATTCTAGGAATTTGCTACGGGCACCAAATGTTGGCAAGGTCTATCTTAGGGCCAAAGGTTTGTCGAAAAATGGATACACCCGAATTTGGATGCAAGAAAATTGTCATTGAAGATAATCCGCTTTTCAACGGAATTTCCAATCCTATATTTTTAGAATCACATAATGATGAAGTTTTTGGTTTATCAAAGGATTTTGAGATAATTGCAACTAATGATAAATGCAAAGTGCAGGGTTATCAATACAAAAACTTGCCTGTTTGGGGTGTCCAATTTCATCCTGAAAAACAATTTAAAGATGGTTGTAAAATGATTGAAGACCATATTGTAAACTGCCCAGAGAACAAACAGTTTTACATCAATGAAGTTGAGGGACCTACAATACTGGAACAAAATTTCCAAATATTCTCAAATTTCTTAAAAGAGTAGCTTGAAAGAAAAACTATGGAATACTACTACAATAAGTTCATTATCATTTTGTTAATCTGTAGTATAGTTTTTTCGTTGTCATCAGCACAAATTATTGAAAATTTTGACGATGGACTAGTTGATTTGACATCCTATGGAGATGAAGACATCCAACCAGATTCTTGGTCGCTTGATTCTCAAAACACATTTGACAATTCACCATATTCTCTAAAAATTTCAGGCAATTCGTGGAAGGCAGAATCCATTGAACCAATAATTATCCAAGCTGGAGATGTTTGGCAAGTTGCATCATATAGTCAGAGCGATAGCGAAATTCAGGGATTTGGATTATCAGATTCGCTACACACAATGTTTTACTCGTTTGCTGGAACGCAAGAACTAAACATTGAAGAATGGATTACTGTTTATCAAGGAAATTTCCCTAAAGATAATTGGAATGTTTTCCAATTGCCAATTGCTGATGACTGGTTTGCGTGGTTTGAGTATCTTCCGGAAATAACTGAAATTGTTTTTGTGAATGATGATGATGGTGCATCTTCAGGTATTGTCTATTTTGATGAAATTATAGATGTAACTTCTTCCCAGCCGATTCCTCCACAAGTTGAAATCTCGGTTTCTATAGGAGAAGTTTATAGAAACTCTCGCGGACTACGAAATGTAAATGTCCAGTTTTTTAGTCAAGTTGAAGACCCAGATAGCGAAGAACACATATACTTTTGGAGTTTTGGTGATGATTCTTATAGCTCAGAAGAGAATCCGAATCACACATTTTTTGTGGAAGACGACCATCCATACACCGTATTGCTTGAAGTAGTTGATGATGCAGAAAAATCCGGACAAGCTACAGTTCAAATTGAAGTGGACGCAGGAGAAACATCATTTCCAATAACAATAAATTTTGTTGGTGATATAATGCTAGGTCGCGGTTACGAATATGCCGGCGGAATTATTCCTACTCAAGGTGTTGAAGCCATATTTGAGCCAACTCTATCCGTTCTCGGAGAAAACGCTGATATTACAGTTGCTAATCTTGAATGTCCGCTAACAACATCTACAAATCATCATCCAACCAAACCAATCTATTTTAAGGGTTCACCTGAAAATGTTGCCGGCTTAACTTACGCAGGAATTGATATTGTTACACTTGCGAATAATCATATTCTCGATTATATGTTAGATGGAATTCGGGAAACTCAAACTGTATTAACTGAAAACAATATATTATTTTCTGGTGCTGGAGTAAATTCCTATGAAGCATACTTGCCTGTTTTCTATCAGCACTCTGGTGTGAATATTGCATTTCTTGCTAATAGTGATAGAACGGGTCAGTACAATAATTATCAACCTTACTTAAATGCTGGTTACAATAAACCTGGGTTTGCTTATTTGACACCGTATTATACCGAACAACAAATACAATCAGTTCAAGATGTTGCAGATTTAATAGTTATAGAAATGCACGCAGGGAGTGAGTATTCTACTGCTCCGGGAAGCGATTATGATAAATCGGATTGGATTGAGGAAATCTTGGAGGATGAAGAATATTCTCCACTGAATGATGTGCCACAGATGTGGGATGTTGAACTTCGGCATCATACGATTGATGCGGGGGCTGATTTGGTGATAATTCATCATCCACATATTATTCAGGGAGTTGAAGTTTATAATGGCAAACTCATCGCCCATTCGTTGGGAAATTTTGCGTTTGATTTGAGCTATGCAGAAACATTTCCATCTATGATTCTCAATGCGAAAATTAATGAAACCGGATTTTATGATTATTCTATTACTCCGATTTATATTGATGATTATATCCCAAAACAGGCAACTGGTGAACTTGGACAACATCTTCTTGATTATCTTGCAATGCGGTCAAAAGATTTGGATACTTATTTATTTATTGATAGAGAAAATGTAATCGCAAATGTATTGATGGATACTTTGTTAATGCCTAAAACTACTGTCTATAATCGAGCAATTATGCATTTTGAGGAATCCGGAATTTCTGCACCGATATTTCTTCCAAAAAATGGGAATATATCATCAATTGAGGAAATTGTAGAAATCACAAATGCAGATTTTCGCTTAGGAAGAGAATTGGTTTGGATGGGTAATTTTGAAGACGAAGGTTCATCTCTGTGGAATGCCAACAGCGATGATGAATGGTTAGATGGTACAGAATCGTTTGAAGGTCAAAGGTCTCTCCATCATCGGCGAGACTCCGATTCGCCTGATAACATTGTCACTAATTTTGAAAAACGAGTTAAGGTTGATGCAGTAAAAAAGCATTCACTTTATGGTTTTATAAAAACTCAAAACTGTGCAGATGTAACAATTGAAATTCGATATTATGATTCTAGAACTAATCCAACATATCTCGCTCAAGAAGATATTGGAACTCACATAAATAGTGATACAGATTGGACTTTTTACTACAATGGATTAACCATACCGGAAGATACTCGGTTTGTTGATATTCGATTGAATAGCAACATCCCACAAAGCGGAGAAGCACATTCGTGGTTTGATAATGTGGGAATTATCGAATGGACGGACTGGACTCCTTTAACATTCCAGAGTGAAATTATTAATCCGAATGATTTTTACTTTGTTCAATTGCAATCTGATGAAATTGTTGAAACTACTGAAATGATTTTTGTTGAGACAATTTATAATCAGCTTTCTGTTCCAAGTCCACATTTTTCTGCTAACCAAATTTTAGGAATTGCACCTTTGGAAGTTTTGTTTACGGATGAATCTATTGGTGTAGTTGGGTATCATTATTGGGAATTTGGTGATGGCGCAGAAAGTATTCTCCAAAATCCAAATCATATTTATACCGAACTAGGCAGCTACTCCGTTAGTTTAACAATTTTGGACTATAATGGCAATCCGGTAACTCATACAAAAGAAAATTACATCAATATTCTTGGAGATGCTCCAACCGGAGATATTGACGCAAACGGAGAAATTGATATTTACGATTTAGTATCAGTTATTAATTATATATTAAGTATATCAGAACCAAATCCATACGAATTGTGGACTTCGGATTTGAATGAAGATGGACAGATAAATATTGTTGATGTTATGATGCTTGTAAGTTCAATCTCAGAAAACTAAAAGACTTGAGTTGAAAACACGAAGTGGCAGATCTTGTAATCGTAGAAGTAGAAGATAACAAGCCTATATTAGAAAATCAGTTAGAAAAAGTACTGAGAATTCAAAAATAACGGGAAATTTTAAGGAAATTTGGATTTCACAAAAACTCCCTTGCTCCCTGTCTGCAATCTGGAATCTTTTACTATCCAATCACCGCGACGGAAAACATGATTTGGAAAACATGCTGGAAAATTGGTAAACGCATTCCAATTCACAGCAGAAACAAGAGAGTTCTCCCAATTCATGTGAATTTCCTTCGGATTCACGATTGCAAAGTCGGCATCTTTTCCGATTTGAATCGTGCCTTTTCGATGAGACAATCCGAAAACATTTGCAGGATTTTTGCATAAAAGTTTGCTGAGCAATCGCAAATCCAATTTTCGCAAAATCCACTGCGCAAGCAAAATAGGAAATAGCGTTTCAACACCGCCAATTCCATTTGGAATATCAGAAAAATGTATTTCGCGAGGTTTTTCGAAAAAGGGGCAATGATCTGTGCCGATTGTGCTGATACTTCCGTCTAAAATCCCACCCCAAAGTTCATCGTTATCATGGCGTTTTCTCAGTGGCGGACTTGCCACAAACATACGCCCGTCGTCTTTTTTGTATATGTTCTCGTCCAAAAATAGATATTGCGGACAGGTTTCTACAACAAGATTTTCAAATTGTTTCGCCGTTTCTAAGCCCTTTGCGGAACTCAGATGAACGATGTAAATCCTGCATCCGGTTTTTTCCGAGATTTCCCCAATTTTTTGAATGGCTACTGCTTCTGCATCGTCGGGACGACTCAGCGCATGATAAAATGGATCTGTGATAAATTTCGTTTTAAAGGGCAACATTGCATTTCTAAGAATTTCATCATCTTCTGCGTGCACCATTAGCAAACCGTCATGTGCTGAAATTGCTTGTGCAATCCGCTGAATTTGTTCGTAATAAAGCATCATCCCTGCTTCTTCGTAGGTTGTGAATATTTTGAAACTTGTGATTCCTGTTTCAATTAAAATCGGAATTTCGGATAAAATTTCTTCCGAATATTGAGTAATATTGCAATGTAAATTGTAATCACAAATGGATTTTGCTGCGTCAAATTTACGCGATTCTATGCTTTGTCGTAGCGTTTGATTTTCGTCCAATATTGTAAAATCTAAAATCGTAGTTACGCCTCCATGAACTGCGGATTTTGTACCAGTTTCAAAATTATCGGCAGAAAAACCAGATTTTATCGGAACGCCCATGTGCGTGTGTGAATCAATAATGCCGGGAAAAATCAATTTCCCGGAACAATCCAAAATTTCAACTCCGTTTTCAATGGGCAAATTTTCACCAATTTGTTCAATTGTTTCACTGAGAATCAGAATGTCCATCTTGGTGATTTTGCAAGAATTGACAATTGTCCCATTTCTTAAAAGGATCCTTTTCATGTTGTTTTCTCCCCGTGATGCCGAATCATCTCTGCCATGATGCTCACCGCAATTTCCGGAACAGTTTCAGAAGAAATATCAATTCCAACTGGCGCATGAATCGTTTGAATCTGAGATTTGGAAAATCCGTCTTTTTGGAGTTTTTCCGCAATCAATTTCCACTTGCGACGGCTGCTGAGAAGTCCTATAAACTTTACATCTTCTCTCAAAACTTCCGATAAAATTGCGTAATCTTGTCGGTGTTCTCTAGATGCGACCAAAACAAAATCATCCTCAGCAATCTTCAAATTTGACCGTTTGTAGAATATTTCTAAAGCGTTTGGAAATCGTTTTGAATTTGCCAAAAGTTTACGATCGTCATAGATTTTCACATCCCATTCTATCCAATTTGCCAATTCAGAAACGGCTTTCCCGATGTGTCCAGCACCGAAAATATGCAATTGTGGACGACCACGAATGTGTTGGAATAAATAGATTTTTCCGTCTTTTTCAAATGACATGGATTGTTTTTTTCGCAGAGCCGATTCGTACAATTTGGAAATTTCACAGTGAATTTCAGAGCAAGAATCTAATCTTGTCCTTTCCACACGAATTTCATTTTCCATTTCGATTGCTGTCAGCACAAAAAGTGGATGTGTTTCCAACTCAACAGATTCCCAAAAATCTTTCAATTCTTTTGAAAATGGCTCTATTAAAATCGTCGTTTTCCCACCACAAACGCCGATTTCTGCATCGATTTCTGTGCCGCTCAAATCAAATTGTTTGATAAATATCTGTTGATTTTGCAACGCAATTTTGGCTTGTTCGATGGTTCGAAATTCGAGTTTTCCTCCGCCAATTGTACCGATAGTTTTTCCATTTTCCATGACGAGCATCGTAGGGTAATCCTTTCTCGGGACTGAGCCTTCCCATGCAATCTGCGAGCAAATCACGGAATTTTGCGAAGAATTAATATTCAGAATATTCTGTAGTAAAACCTTATCCATTTTCACCTTTCAAATTTATCAAAATTGCCTCCAAAACTCCTCGCGCGATACACCTCGATTTTTCCGAAATCGCACGAAAATTGACAGATGTACCTCTCGGGTCAACATCACCGATTTTCATACCATCCAAAATCGCAACTTTGGGATAAATTAATCCGCGCACAATCCCATGAATTTTTGTCAAAATTTCTGTATTTCCCACTTTTCCAAGCGCTTGATATTTTTGCACAATTTCACCAAAATCAACGAGCCAATCAACTGTGCCGTTTGCAGGAGATTTGATGATTCTGTCTTTTGTTTTTCCTCCGATATTTCCTGGAATTCCTGTGTTGGATTGTGCTGAACCATCCCAAATTACTTTACCAAGATTGTGTCCACGCATTGTTTCAATTACGACATCGCAGTTATTTTTTGCCGTGAATCCGGGACCTAATCCGATGGAAATATTCGCGATATTTCGGGAATCGTTTTGTATGGTTTTCAACATTCGGGCGTCTATGTAAATCTCAAAACAGGCGTTTTTCATTAAATCCGAATTATCAATTAGAATCGGAATTTCGTCTGCGGAAAAAACTTTCTCAATTTTGGAAATCGAACAGAATTTTGCTCGAGCACCTTCAACTTCTGAAAATCCGTTAAAAATCGCATCGCTAAAAGTTACTGGTCGTCTGATTGCAAGCGGATTTTCTAATTCGCTAAGGAAAACCGAAAAACCTATTCGATGGAGCAAATGTGCTGTTGCGCTCCCAAGTTCACCGGCACCACGAATCCAAATTTTGATGTCGCTAAATTTTTTCATTTTCGAGTAACCTGTCCATATCTATAATTACGCCGGAATCATCAACAGGCACGAAAACCGTTTCCGGATGAGCATTTACGACCGATTTCCCACCAAAATCACCTGAAATATGCAAAAGTTCCGAGCACAATCTTCGATCAAAAAAAATCGGATGTCCCATTTGATTTTGAAATTTTGGAGCGAGAATTGACGGTTTTTTCATATCCAAAATATTCAACAATTTTGTCACAGTTTCTTTGCTGATAAATGGCAAATCGCCGTTGCAAAATCCTAAATAATCAGCATCTTCGCAAGCGGAAATCCCAGCACGAATTGAAGAACTTTTTCCGCTGCGGAAATCTTTATTTTCCAAAATTTCGATTTGTTCTGCAAACTCATTTTCGAGAATTTTGCGAATTATTTTAGATTGAAATCCGAGCACAACCAAAATTTGAATTGGAAAACTTGTGAATGTGGAAATCGTTTTTTCAAGCACGAATTTTTCGTCAATTTTCCGTAGCAATTTGTTTTCCTTATGACGGCTCGAAAGTCCAGCCGCTGGAATGATAAGCGAAATTTTCATCGGATTTGTTCCCAAAATCCAGAGTGAATACTTCCGAAAAATGTGGGATGATTGGACTTTTGAAAAATGGATTTTGCTAAATTTTCCGCATTTTCAGGGAATTTATCTGCTTTGTTTACGAAATAAATCAATTTTGGGTCGTGGTGAATTTTGCTAAGATAACCATTTTTCGAGGTTACAACTTCTGCGATAAATTCGCAATCGAGCACAAAATTATCGTTAATTCTCCAGAATTGTTTGAACAATTCTTGGCGGTGAATTTTTCCATCTGATAATTTCGTGTTTACCGCGTCCGCTCCGATAAAGATGATTGTGTGTGTGGCAAATGTTGGTACAATCGGATCGAAATTGTTGTGAATTTTCAGTGGCAATTTTTGTGCACCGTCGCATTCGAAAATTGTGATATCTGACAATGGATAAATATTTTCTAATTCAATTTCTGAAATTCCAGTTAACTTTTGATTGTTTTGCTTGAATTTCATCAAAAAAAGCGGATTTTCCGAAAAATCCAGTTTCCCGAAAATCTTATCGAGTAAAATTACTTTTTCGTCAAATTCAGATTTCGTCAATGATGTAATCAATATCCTTTGAAAATAATTGGCAAGTTCCAAACCAACTTGTCGCATGAAACTTGTTTTTCCTCCGCCACCGATCAAGGCGATGCACGAATTCTTCAAATTTTCTCTGTTTTTATCAATAATCTGGTAAAATTCCATGCTGTAAATTAAAGTTAATTTAGGTATATCTGACGGAACTATTTTCGTAAATTATGCAATAGAATTATGGAAGAAATCGGCAAATCATACAAACGAATTGACGCTTTGGAGAAAGTTTTAGGTCAAACCAAATTTCTTGACGATTTGCCCGATGAAAATTTTCTCCACGCCGCTCCGGTTTATTCTGGGATTCCGTTTGGGCAAATTTTGAGCATTGATTTCTCCAAAGCAAAATCATATCCGGATTTTGTGGATTTCATTTCCGCAAAAGATATCTCCGGAGAAAATCAGGTTGGAGTAATTATCGAAGATCAGCCACTTTTTGCCGATAAAATTGTGCGGTTTGTCGGTGATGTGATTGGTTTGATCGTCGCAAAATCTCCACAAAACGCACGGGATATTGCGAAACTTGTGGAAATTAAAATTGAGGAGTTATCTCCATATTTCACTATTGACGAATCCAGAAATGCGACGGAAATATTTTTACATGATTCGAATCTCGCTTGCGAACATCAAGTGATTCGCGGCGATATCGAAACCGGATTTACCGATGCGGATTTGATTATCGAAGAAACTTTCAAAACTTCCGTTGCTGAGCATTATTACTTGGAACCACAGGGATGCATCGCCTTTCCAAAAACCGACAAAATGAAACTTCTCGGCTCTCTTCAATGTCCGTTTTACATTCAAAAAGCCGTTTCTCGTGTATTAGGAATTCCGCTTGAAAATGTCGAAGTGGAGCAATCTCCGACCGGCGGTGCTTTCGGCGGGAAAGAAGATGTTCCGTCTGAACTTTGTGCTCGCGTTGCGGTTGCGGCGCAAAAATTGGGCAAACCCGTAAAAATGGTTTATTCCCGAAAAGAAGATGTGCAACTCACGAGCAAGCGCCATCCGTTCCAAATGCGATACAAAGTCGGTGTTTCCAAAAGTGGAAAATTGCTTGCCGCTGAGATTTTGCTCGAAGAAAATGCTGGAGCGTATGCGACACTCTCGTCCGTCGTTTCTTACCGTGCTGCGATGCAGGCGATGGGTCCGTATAAAATTCCGAATGTCAAAGTTCGGTCGAAATCATATTACACTAATCTCCCACCGAACGGCGCATTTCGTGGATTTGGTTCGCCACAAGCGACATTTGGACACGAGCGAATAATGGATATTTTGGCGAAAAAATTAGGAATCGATCCTGTGGAATTTCGCATGAAAAATATGCTCGAAGTCGGTGATGAAACGATGACAGGGCAAAAATTGACATCCAGTGTTGGCGCAAAAGAGACACTTCAAAACGCATCGGAAAGAATTAATAACAATATCATCCAAAACAATAATAATTCACATTATCTCGAAGGAATCGGAATTGCATCATGCCATTATGGAAATTGTCTCGGTGCGGCTGGCTGGCATTTGGACGGAGCGGGAGTGAACATTAAAATTCGGAAAAATGGAAAAATTTCGGTTGCATTTGGACTCGTGGAAATGGGTCAGGGAGCCGAAACGGTTGTTGCTCAAATGACAGCCCAAGCGTTAGGCGTAACGACGGAAATAATCGAGATTTTGCCGACGAGTACGATTCACGTTCCGGATAGCGGTCCGTCTGTGGCTAGCAGGAATGTCGTGATGACTGGAAACGCAATCCGCAATGCCGCTGAAGAATTGCTTCCTATTTTAAAAAAAGTGAGTGCTGAAATTTTGAATTGCGATCAGGAAAATATAGAAATCAAAAACTGTTTTGCAAAGAATTTGAAATCAGAGCGGAAAATTACATTTTCGGAAATTGCCGGATATTTACATCTAAACGGGATGAAAACACAATCGAACGGCTGGTGGCATGTTCCGGAGTTGGATTACGATTCGGAAACGGGAACTGGCGATGCGTATTTTACTTATTCCTATGCTACGCAAATTGTGAAAGTGCGGGTTGACCGATTGACTGGAATAGTGAAGGTGGAAAAAATCTGGGCGGCACACGATATTGGTAAAGCGATCAATCCGGCGGGTTTGCAAGCACAAGTAGAAGGCGGAACGGCTCAAGGTATCGGCTGGGCATTGACAGAAAATTTTAAATATGAACACGGCAAAGCCGTAACACAAAACCTTTCGACTTATCTGATTCCAACTGCTCAAAATACCGCAAAGGTTGAGACGATTTTGGTAGAGGATTCAGAACCACTCGGACCATGGGGCGCAAAAGGAATTGGCGAGCCGGCTATTATTCCAACAGCCGCCGCAATCGCAAATGCCGTGAGCAATGCAACTGGAATTGAATTTAATGAAATTCCGATGACACCAGAAAATGTGTTGGAGAAAATAGAATCATGAAAAAAACACTCATCAAAAATATCAGAATTGTAAATCCATTCGGTGAACCAGAATTTATTGAAAATGGTCGGGTTTCAATTATGAATGATAAAATTGAGAAAGTCGGTTCTGGAATTCTTGAAGAAAATGATTTCGATGAAATTCTGGATTTTTCCGGAAAAACGGTTTTACCGGGAATGATAAATATGCATCACCATTTGTATTCATCTCTTGCAATTGGGATGCCTCCTCCACAGAAAATTCCAAATAACTTCACGGAAATTCTTGAACAAATCTGGTGGAAACTGGATTTGGCGCTAGATGAAAATTCAACTCGAGCGTCTTTTGAAACTGGATTATTGGAATGTTTAAAATGTGGCGTTACGACAGTTATTGATCATCATTCCAGTCCGAATTTCACCGAAGGTTCACTCGAAATGCTCGCTGAAATTGCTGAGAAATTTGGAATCAATATCTCGCCTGCATTTGAAATTACCGACCGAAACGGTGAGGGATATTTCGAATCTGGTTTGGCGGTAAATTTGAGAACATTACAAAAACACGAAAACAATCCTCATGTTTTTCCGTTATTGGGACTTCATGCATCGTTTACGCTTTCTGATAAATCATTAGAGAAAATCGCAGAATCGGATTGTGGAATTCACATCCATGTTTCCGAAGACAAAGCAGATGAGGAATACACAAAAAGATTAGGCTATCCATCGGTGATTCAACGGCTCAATCATTTTGGATTGTTGAATGAGAGAAGTCTGGTTGCGCATGGAATCCACATCTTGCCGGAAGATTTGGAAATTCTGCAGAAAACCGGAGCGAATCTTGTGCACAATCCAACATCCAATGCGAACAACAAAGTTGGAATTCTATCATCCGAAATCATCGAAAAAACTAAAGTAGGATTGGGAACAGACGGAATGCAGGCGAGCATGCTATCCGAAGCGAAAGAAGGAGTGCTGATTCGCAGTTCACACAAGGAGAAAAATGTGGATTATTTTGCATTTTTATTCGAAAATAATTCGCAAATTGTAAGTAAATTGTCTGGTTTGAAATTGGGCAATATTCAACCAGGTTACCAAGCCGATTTGGTTTTTTTCGATTATTCTCCAAAAACGGAGATTACCAAAGAAAACTTTTCAGCGCATATCCTGTTTGGACTGGAAAACCCCACGGATGTGATAACTCGTGGTAAGTTTCGAATTCGGAACGGAAAATGTGTTGATTTAAACGAATTTGAAATCTTGGAAAAAGCAAGATTACAAGCAAAATTAATTTGGAATAAAATGAACTGAAAATGAACCACAGATTACACGAGTTTACACGAAAATATCAGTGTTTATTCGCGTCAATTTGCAGTTAAAAAAGAAAGGGAAATAAAAATGAGAAGTTTTGCAGGAAGAGATATTCTTTCACTTAAGGACTTTGAACGAAATGAATTTTTTAGAGTGTTTGATGTGGCGGATCGCTTGAAACATCATGCCGAAAATAGACAAAATACGGATCTTTTGGCGGGAAAAACGTTGGTTACGGCATTTTATCAGCCAAGCACTCGCACAAGATTGGCGCACGAAGCTGCGATGCATCGGCTTGGTGGACATGTTACAGGTTTTGCAGATGCGAAAATGACACGTGCCGGTGATTTTTATCAGGAGACAATCAAAGATACTGTCAAGATGCTGGAATTCTACGGCGATGTGATCGTGATGCGACATTTTCAACAAGGGGCACCACACGAAGCAGCAAAATGGTCATCTGTGCCGATTATCAACGGCGGTGACGGCTGGGGCGAACATCCGACGCAAATTTTGACTGATCTTTACACTGTCTATCGTGAAAAAGGACGGATTGACGGATTAAAATGGCTAGCCGTCGGTGATATGAGAATGCGAACGATGCATTCGCTGGCACACGGGCTGACGCAGTTTGATTGTCCCATTACATTCGTATCACCGCCGGAAATGAGTATGACCGACGAATTTAAAAAGGAAATCAAAAAATATAATCTGAATTTCAAAGAAGCCGAACATGTTGAAGAAGCCATCGCCGATGCGGATGTGATTTTGGTTGAACCTGTCGTTCAGCCGGATTATACAAAAGCCAGAGATGAACGCTCAGGTGATGTTGATTTGACTCCGTCTAATTACAAAATTACACGTGAATTGCTATCCACAAAAGCAAAATCAGATGCGATTCTGTTGCACTCACTTCCACGCATGGATGAAATTCCGGCGGATGTGGATATCACTCGCTGGTCGCGATACTGGCAGGAAGCGTTCAACGGTGTTGTCATGCGAATGGCACTTTTAGCGTTGGTTCTTGGTTCACAAGAATAGGAGGAAATTATGCAGACATTTTTACGCGGCCGTGACATGATTACGACTCAGGAATGGACTCGGGAAGAAATCGACACGATTATGGATGTTGCCATGGATTTGAAACGCAAAAGGGCTTTGGGCGAACCGCATGCTTATTTGCGTGATAAAGTTCTGGCGATGTTGTTTTTCTTTTCCAGCACTCGGACTCGTGCGTCGTTTGAAGCGGGAATGGCTCAACTCGGTGGACATGCGATGTTTTTGGATAGCAAAACGACGCAGGTTTCCCACGGTGATACGGCTAAAGAAATCGGCGATATTCTCGGTCGTTACAACGATGGAATTGCGATTCGTCAAGTAGATTGGGAGCATGGGAATCAATACATTCGTTGGGTTGCCGAAGCCAGCCGAACGCCGGTTTTGAATATGCAATGCGATGAATTTCATCCGCATCAGATTTTGGCAGATTTGCAAACTATCAAAGAAAAAAAAGGCGATCCTCGCGGGAAAACGATTACTGTGAGTTGGGCGTATGCTTCGAGTTACTCAAAACCACAAAGTGTTCCGAATAGTTTGATTTTGCTCATGACCCGCTATGGAATGAATGTCCGTTTGGTACATCCGCCTGAGTTCAAACTGAAATCGAAATTCATTGATCAGGCGAAAGAAAATGCGAAAAAGCATCACGGAAGTTTTGAGATAATGGACGATTTTGAAGCTGGCGTGAAAGACACGGACATTTGGTATGCGAAAAGTTGGGGACCAATGTTGACAACGACGGATCCAACCAATGACAAACGAATCACCGAGCAATATAGTGATTGGATTGCCGATGAGCGTCGTTTAGCGATGGCAAAGCCAGATGCGATTTACATGCATCCGTTGCCTGCAGATCGGAATATCGAAGTTACCGATGGAGTTCTTGACGGACCGAATTCGGTTGTCTTTGATCAGGCGGAAAATCGGCTTCACGCTCAAAAAGCGGTGATGGCGTTAACGATGTAATTTTTTAGCCACCAAGAGCGCTAAGTTTCACTAAGATTTTATTTGCGAATTTTAGTGTTCATTCGTGGTTTTTATGGAGAAAAGTATGAAAAGAAAATTAATTATAATTGCTCTCGGAGGAAATGCGATCAAGCAGCCGGGAGAAGTCGGCACCGCTGAAGATCAATTCAAAAATGTGGCGCTGACTTGCGAACAACTCGTGAAGATGAACAAACTCGGTTACAAGTTGATTCTCACACACGGAAATGGTCCGCAGGCTGGAAATTTGCTGATTCAACAGGAAGAAAGCAAAATGCTCGTGCCGCCCTTGCCGCTGGATGTTGTGGATGCGATGACCCAGGGAGAAATCGGTTACATGTTTCAAAATCAATTGCAGAATGCGTTTCGTAAGGACGGGCGGGAAATTCCGATTACTTCGGTAATTACGCAGGTTTTGGTGGATGACAAGGATTCCGATTTTATGAATCCAAGTAAGCCGGTGGGACCGTTTTACACACCCGAGGAAGCGATGGAATTGAAAGAGAAGAAAGGATACATTGTCAAAGAAGTCAAGCCGGGAGCGGAAAAATCATGGAGGAGAGTTGTTCCGTCGCCGGAACCGATTGGACTTATCGAAGCGGAAGCGATTAAACTTCTTTTGGAAAATCGTGTGATTGTGATAACATCAGGCGGCGGCGGAATTCCCGTCGTGAAACAATCAGATGGTCAACTCATCGGAGTAGAAGCGGTCGTGGATAAAGACAAGGCCGGGCAGAAACTTGCAGAAGTCGTAAACGGAGATATTTTCCTGGTACTCACCGATGTGGAATGTGTTTATCTGAATTTCGGGAAACCGAACCAAAAATCGTTGAGCGAAATTACGGTTGCTGAAGCGGAAAAATATCTCAGTGATGGACAATTTGCCGATGGAAGCATGGGGCCGAAAGTGGAAGCGTGTATTCGATTCGTAAAATCCGGTGGCGAACGGGCGATAATTACATCTTTGGATAAGGCGATTGATGCCTTGAACGGAAAAACCGGAACGCAGATAATAAACTGCTAATATCCGTGAAATTTATATCTAAAAAGGAAAAAATATGACAAATCAAATTTTACAAAACACAATTCAACGCTGTAGAGAGAAAAATATCGTTATTCCGACTTACAAACAAATGCGAAATACGGAGTTAATTCCGCAGAGCATCAAGGACAAACTGAAAACAGTCGGTTTGTGGGATTTGAATCCGCTCAATTTATTTCGCATCACCTGGAAAAACGAACCCGTGAAAAAAGGTGGTGGATTCGGAAAAGTGAATTTTCTTGAACTTCCATCGGAATTGACCGGTGTGGAAGCAAGAATATTCATTTTGCTTGGGAAATACTTCCCGACTGGAGCACATAAAGTTGGTGCGACTTTCGGTCCGCTTGTCGAAAAATTGATTACTGGAAAATTCGACCCAACTCGCCAAAAAGCGCTGTGGCCATCGACGGGGAATTACTGTCGGGGCGGCGCTTACGATGGCTATTTACTCGGCTGTCCTTCGATTGCTGTTTTGCCGGAGGAAATGTCGCAGGAACGGTTTGATTGGCTCAAAAAAGTCGGTGCCGAAGTCATTGCCACGCCAGGCGGTGAGGCGAATGTGAAGGAAATTTACGATAAAGTCAAGGAATTGCAAACCCAGCGCGGCGATGAAATTGTGAATTTGAATCAGTTCGCTGAAATCGGAAATCCGCTCTGGCATTATGCTATAACGGGTCCTGCGATGGCGGAAGTTTTCGCATCGGAGTCGGCAGAAAATCAGCGGTTCAGCGGATTGTTTTTGACGCAAGGCAGCGGTGGAACTCTCGGTAGTGGCGATTATCTTCGCACAAAATTCCCACAAATTAAAATTGCCGCGGGCGAAGCATCGCAAGTCCCGACAATGCTCCGAAACGGCTACGGCGGACACAGAATTGAGGGCATCGGCGATAAGCATATTCCGTGGATTATGAATGTGAAAAATCTCGATATGGTTGCCGGAATTGATGACGAAGCACCGATGCGACTCATTCGACTGTTCAATGAAACGGGAGGAAAATCGGTTCTCAAAAATCATGGTATTTCTGAAGATTTACTGGAAAAATTGCATCATTTCGGTATTTCTTCGGTTGCGAATATTTTGGGTGCAATCAAAATAGCGAAATACTACGAATTCAACGAAAACGATTGCGTGTTTACAGTGGCTACCGATTCGATGGAAATGTATCAATCACGACTTGCTGAAGCGAATGAGAAATTTGGTAAATACACGGAAACGCAAGCGGAAGTGGATTTTGAACATCGGCTTCTAGGCATCGGAAAAGACGATATTTTGGAACTTTCGTATTACGAAAAAAAGAGGATTCACAATTTGAAATATTTTACGTGGATCGAGCAACAAGGCAAATCAGTTGAAGAACTCGATGCACAATGGAATGATGACGATTATTGGAAAAATCAGTTTGCGAAAGCCGACGAATGGGACAGAAAAATCGAAGAGTTTAATTCGAAAATTAGTGGATGATTTTACGGTTTTTATTTTCGTATTTCTTTGTGCTCTTCGCGGCTAAATCTTCTGTGATATTCGTGTAATCAATGGTTGAAATGAAAAATCAAAAACCAAAAATTATCAATGTGCAGTGCGTTTCCTGCGATGCAAAATATGACATCGAACCATTTCGTTATCAATGTGATTGCGGTGAGAATTTAGACATCATTTACGATTATGCTTCAATTTCGCAAAAATGGACGAAGCAAGATTTAGCGAAAAATCCAGACCGTTCTCATTGGAGATATTTACCGATTTTACCGGTTAAAAATGCACCAAAACGCACGATGCAAATCGGCGGAACTCCGTTGATTTCCTTTGCGAAAATTGCAGAGGAATTTGGTGTCTCGGAATTTTTCGTCAAAGATGACACACGCAATCCATCCGGTTCGCTGAAAGACCGCGCTACGGACATCGGTATTCAGCACGCGACGGAAATGGGCGAAAACACGATTGTGGCTGCTTCGACGGGCAATGCGGCGGCTTCGCTTTCAGCGCTTTCGGCATTTTACAGAAAAAATGCAATTATCCTCGCACCGGCTTCGGCTCCGAAAGCCAAACTCACGCAGATTTTACAATACGGCGCAACACTTTTTCCTGTGAACGGAACATATGATGACGCGTTCGCACTTTCGATGAAAATTTCTGAAAAATACGGATTTTACTCGCGTTCAACAGGCATCAATCCCATACTTTCCGAAGGCAAAAAAACTGTCGGACTCGAAATCGCTGAACAATTGAATTGGAATGTGCCGGATTTGATTTTCGTTCCGACCGGAGATGGTTGCATCATCGGCGGAGTTTACAAATCGTTCTGGGATTTGAAAAAACTCGGTTGGATTGACAAAATGCCGAAACTTGTCGCCGTGCAATCCGAAGGAAGTTGTGCCAGTGTCAATGCACTCAAAAATGATGGGAAAATCGAACCTGTTTCGTCAAATACCATTGCCGATAGCATTTCTGTGGACAATCCCGCCGACGGAACAAAAGCACTCAGAGCCGTAAAAAACAGCGACGGATTTGGAATTACTGTGAGTGATGATGAAATTTTGACAGCGCAAAAGGAACTTTCTGAAAAAACGGGAATTTTCACAGAACCAGCGGCGGCATCGTCATTTGCAGGATTCAAAAAAGCGACTGAATCCAGAAAAATCGAAAAAAATGAGACTGTCGTAATTCTAGCAACCGGCACGGGATTGAAAGACATTCCAGCGGCACAGAAGAAAATAGAAATTCCGGAAGCGATAGATTCAATTGAGAATTTAAACCTGTGAACAAAACCACAGATTTCACGGATTTCACAGATTGTTTACAACCAAAAATCGCGGATGAAAAATAGCAAGGCAATTTCGGTAAAAATTAACGGAAAGCAAGTCGAAAAAACGATTCCAACGCATTTGCGACTTTTGGATTTCATCAGAAACCATTTGAAATTAACTGGCACGAAAGAAGTCTGTGGCGAAGGCGAATGCGGAGCGTGTTCTGTAATTCTTGCTGGGAAAATCGTAAATTCGTGTTTAATTTTTGCAGTGGAAACTAATGGGAGTGAAATCTCAACGATAGAAGGAATCGCAAAAGTAGACGAATTATCGGAAATACAACAGAATTTTATCGAGCATCATTCGGTGCAATGTGGATTTTGCATTCCGGGAATGGTGCTTGCTGGAGAGGAAATCCGAAAAGAAAACCCACATTCTACTCGTGACGAAATCAAAGAAAAACTTGCGGGGAATATTTGTCGTTGCACTGGATACAAAAAAATAGTGGATGCAATTGAAAACAATTGACAATTAAATGAACTATTTTTCTCCAAATTCAATTTCAGAATTATTTAATCTTTTCGAATCGATCAAAAATTACACCATTTTAGTTGGTGGGACGGATTTAATGCCAGGATTTGAAAATGGAACTCCACTTCCTGAAAATTTGATTGATTTGAAAAATATCTCAGACCTTTCAGAAATTCGTGAAACCACAGAAGAAATCGAAATTGGAGCGCTCACGACGGTTACAGAATTACAGAAAAATCTTGTAATTCACAAATATTTCAACGCATTATGGCAGGCTACAAAAGAGTTCGCTGGTGTGCAAATCCGCAATCGTGCCACAATCGGTGGAAACATTTGCAATGCTTCTCCATCGGGTGATTTACTCACACCACTTTATTCTTTTGGTGCTAAACTAAAACTCATCAGGAGCAAAAGTGAACGAATCGTTCCAATCGAAAATATCATCACAAATCCCGGTGAAATTGCACTTAATAATGGTGAGATTTTGCAGTCCGTTATTTTGCCGAAAACAGATTTTCAATCGCTGTTTATCAAACTAGGATTGCGTGAATCTATGGCAATTTCTGTAGTCAACTTTGCAATTGTGTATAAGAAAAACTGCGATAATTTTGAACATCTTTCTATTTTTGCAGGAGCCGTTGCCCCGACGATTATCCGACTGAAAACATTGGAAAATGTGTTGCTTGATAATCCTAAAACTGACATCACTGCCAATTTGATTGTCCCCGACATTTCGCCGATTTCAGACATTCGGGCAAGTGCAAATTATAGAGAACAAGTGTTAGTAAACCTTTTGAACAATGAGGTTCGAAGGATGAATGATGAACAGTAAAATGAAAAATTTTAAAGGAATAAATTTAAAAACCTTAGCGAATCTTTGCGAACTTTGTGGCAAAAAAGACACGATTTTTGGTATTCACAAATCGCTATTTTTCAACCCGAAATCAGATGATTATTTTAGAGCAAAGCGTTATGGTCAACTATTAGAAACACCGATTGGAGTTGCTGCAGGTCCGCATACACAAATGGCACAGAATATTATTTCAGCGTGGCTTTGTGGAGCACGATACATCGAACTTAAAACTGTGCAGACGATCGACGAACTCGAAATCACCCGTCCGTGTATTGATATTTCCGATGAAGGATACAATTGCGAATGGTCGCAGGAATTGAAACTTAATGAATCGTTTGACGAATATCTAAAAGCGTGGATATTGATTCATTTATTAAAAGATAAATTTGGGTTTGAATCGAATGAATCAGGATTTATTTTCAATATGAGTGTTGGTTACGATTTGGCTGGAATCAAAAAACCGAATGTGCAACAATATTTGAATAGAATGACAGATTGCTCAGAAGAACTAGAAAATTATCTAAAAATATTGGAACCGATTTATCCAAATATTCGAAGTTTAAATATCCCAACACAGATTTCAAATAATTTGACAATTTCTACAATGCACGGATGTCCGACAGAGGAAATTCAGAAAATTGCAGAATACTTTTTAACGGAACGAAAATTTCACACTACAGTAAAATTGAATCCAACTTTGCTTGGGAAACATCAAGTTCGTGAAATTTTAAACGAAAATTTGGAATATGAAATTACAGTGCCTGATATTGCATTTGAGCACGATTTGAAATATCCGGATGCTGTAAAGATGATTCATTCATTGCAAAATACAGCGGAAATATTTGGTGTGGAATTTGGAATCAAATTAACAAACACTTTGGAAGTTTTGAACGAAAATACTGATTTGCCAAATTCTGAAATAATGGTTTATCTAAGCGGTCGCGCGTTACATCCGTTGGCTATTAATTTAGCAGAAATATTACAATCAGATTTTGATAACAAACTGAACATTTCATTTTGTGCTGGCGTAGATGCGTTTAATGTTTCTGAAACTCTTGAATGCGGACTTTTTCCCGTTACTGTTTGCTCAGATTTGCTCAAACCCGGTGGTTATGCTCGGTTGGCTCAATATTTTGAAGAATTGAGAATTAGGAATTACGAATTAGAAATTACGAATACAAAAGGCAAATTGCAAAATTATGCAAAATTTGTTCTGGAAAATCCACGATATAGAAAATCTGAATTTCCATATCAAAATATCAAAACGAGCCGTGATTTGCCAATTTTTGATTGTGCAAAAGCACCGTGCACAGAAACTTGTGCGACCGACCAAAATGTTCCGGCATATCTTGATTTTGTTGCACAGGGAGATTTGCAAAATGCGCTGAAAATAGTGTTACAAACGAACCCCTTTCCATATTCAACCGGAGCAGTATGCGATCAAATATGCCAGACAAAATGCACAAGAATCAATTATGATTCTCCACTAAAAATTCGTGACATCAAAAAGTTTATAGCAGAGAGCAGTGAATGGAGCGTAGGAAATATTCAACATCCAATATCCAATATCCAACATCCAAAAATCGCAATCATCGGTGCTGGACCTTCTGGACTTTCGTGTGCATATTTTCTGCTTAATAATGAGTTTTCGGTTGAGATATTTGAGCAAAAATCGCAAGCGGGTGGAATGATTTCAGCCGTGATTCCAGAATTTCGTTTGAATGACGAAAGCATTAATGCAGATATTGATAGGATTATCGAACTTGGTGCGAAAATTCACTTTGATACAAAAGTTGATTTATGGAAATTCAACGAATTGCAAAATAATTTCGATTTTTTATTTATCGGCACTGGTGCACAAAAAAGTCGAAAACTTGGTATTCCAAACGAAAAATTAGCATTTGATCAACTTGAATTTTTATCGAAATTGAAGGATGGTGAGTCAATAAATTTGGGTAATTCTGTTGCTGTGATTGGTGGCGGAAATTCGGCGATGGATGTCGCAAGAGCCGCGAAACGAAACGCAAAATCGGTTAGTGTTTTATATCGTCGGACCAAAAAAGAAATGCCAGCAAATCCAGAAGAAATTCGCGAACTCATTGAAGAAGGTATCGAAATTATAGAATTGATTCTGCCAGAAAATATTATCGAAAATAGTGGTAAATTAACAGGACTCGTTTGCTCTAAAATGAAACTCGGAGAACCAGACGAAAGTGGACGAAAACGACCGATTAAAATTTCAAATTCGGAATTTGAAATGCATTTTGATTCAGTTATTTCAGCGATTGGGCAAGAAATTGTGCTCGACTTTTTCCCTGAACCTCAAGTGCAAATCAATTCCAACACTCAGGAATCACAAATCAAAAATGTATTTACTGGAGGTGATTTTACTCGTGGTGCATCATCGCTTGTGAATGCAATTGGAGATGGAAAACGGGCAGCAGAAGAAATTTTGATTCAGTGCGGAGAAAAATTGACTGAAAACAATATTGGCGAAAAACGAAGCAATATTTCATTGGCAGAGTTTCAACAAATGCAGGCCACTAGGATTTATCCTAAAAAATCAGATGATGAGCAAACAGAGGCGATGCGTTGTTTGCAATGTGACCAATTTTGCAATATTTGTGTTTCGGTTTGTCCAAATCGAGCAAATGTAAGTTTTGATGTGGAACAGATGGAATATCCTGCTTACGAAATAAAAAACGGGAAAATTTGTGAACTTGAACCATTCAGAATTGAGCAGAAATATCAGATAGTAAACACTGCAAATTTATGCAACGAATGCGGGAATTGTGCAACATTTTGCCCAACAAACGGTGCTCCGTATCGTGATAAACCAAAATTCTATTTAGATAAGTCCAGTTTTGAAAAAACTGAAAAAGGATATTATTTTGACGATGGAATTTTGCGATGGAAAAACAAAGATAAATGGGCGACATTGAATAGAATTGATAAAGTATTAGTTTTCGAAAACAGTGAAGTCCTTGCAGAATTTGACTATAAAACATTGAAAATTCAAAACTTTAACCTCAAAAAAAGTGCAAAAGATTGTAATTTTGAGCAGGTAGCAACGATGGCGATATTTATGAAATATTTGAAAAATTCTATTAAATACTATGGCTAAAAGAATTCTTATCAAAAATCCGCTTGTAGTAGCAACTATGAATGATTCTATGGAAGAATTTTCCGGCGGGCATATTTTGATTGAAAATAATAAAATTGTTTCAGCAGGGGAAAATTCGCTTGAAAATGTTACAGTTGATGAAACAATTGATGCTTCAAAAATGGTTGTGTTGCCAGGATTTATAAATACGCATCATCATTTGTATCAAACACTCACACGGAATTTACCTAAAATGCAGGATGCACCGCTTTTCCAATGGCTGGTTGCACATTATGAAGTTTGGCGAAATCTCACTGAAGAAGCCGTTTCAGTAAGCGCAAAAACAGGAATTTTGGAGATGATGAAATCCGGAGTTACTACAACCTCTGACCATTTTTATTTATTTCCAGAAGATGTTTCTAGTGAACTTATTGACGCAGAAATTGATGTCGCAAAAGAACTTGGAATTCGGTTTCAACCGACGCGTGGTTCGATGTCTTTGGGTAAGTCAAATGGTGGACTTCCTCCTGACGATGTGGTGCAGACAGAAGGCGAAATTATGGTTGATGTTGAGCGGTTGATTGATAAATACCACGATGCTAATTTCGGTGCGATGGTGCGAATTTCACTTGCTCCGTGCTCGCCGTTTTCTGTTACTCCAGAATTGATGAAACAAACAGCAGAATTTGCAAAATCAAACAACTTACAAATTCATACTCATTTATGTGAAACGATTGACGAAGAAAATTTCTGTGTTGAAAAATATGGAAAGCGTCCGGTAGAATATCTCGATTCTCTAGGATGGATTTCGGATAATTCTTGGTTTGCACATATGGTTCATCTGAATAAAGCAGAGATAGAAAAAATTGGAAATATTGGTGTTGGAATTTCACATTGTCCGACTTCAAATATGCGACTCGGTTCCGGTATAGCACGAATTCGTGAAATGCTAGATGCTGGCGTGAATGTGAGTTTGGGTGTTGACGGTTCTGCTTCCAACGATTCATCAAATATGCTCAGCGAAATCCGCAATGCAATGTTGATTTCACGACTCAGAGAAGAACAGTTTTGGCTCTCAGCAAGAGATGTTTTAAAGATGGCAACACGCGGTGGAGCGGCTGTTCTTGGGCGAACTGACATCGGCGAAATATCAGTCGGGAAATGTGCTGATTTTGCATTATTCTCTATGGATAAAATCGAATATGCAGGAGGAATGAGCGACCCACTTGCATCCCTTGTTTTTTCAAATCGAATGTCTTCAGTGGATTTTTTAATCATCAACGGACAAATTCAAATTAGAGATGGAAAAAATAAAATTGATGAACAAAACTTGATTGAACTACATAATAAAATTGCAAGTGAGATGCTGGAATTAAAGAAGGTAAATTAAGTGCCAAGAAAAACAGACTCTTCCAAATTAATCAACAAAATAGGTGACTTACTCACTATTGCCAGACAGCATATAGCCCAAACTGTTACCACAATTTTAGTCAAAACTTATTGGGAAATCGGCAGAAATTGTAAAACACGAATTAGGCGGGAAAGTGCGGAAGGAGTATTGGCACAATCACAAAATTTAAAGACACAAGAATGAATTTCCAATTTCCAGTTTCCTTGCAAGATGCTTTTGAGTTGAGCAAATTACAAAATCACGAGTATTTTGCAGGAGGGACTTACATTTTAACAAAGCATAATTCCGAAAACAATTTAATTGATATTACTACTCTTTTGGATTTTTCGATTGATGTTTCATATGAGAAAGTTCGAATCGGTGCAGGTGCAAATTTGCAGAATTTTATTGATTGTTCGATGAAAGTGAACCCGAATTGCAAACTCATTCCGTCTGTGGAAATTGCTTGTCCGTCAAAAAATATCAGAAATCAACGGACATTCGGTGGGGAGATTGCACAAAATCGCACTAACTCTGAAATTCTAACATTTCTCAATGCGGTGAATGCAAAACTCGCAATTGTCGCAGAGAAAGAATTTCAAATCTCTATCCGTGATTGGAATACTAACGGAATCATTACGGAAATTTCATATTCCCCTAAAAATATTGACACTGTTGCGGTTCAACGATTTTCTGTAATACCATCAGCACCAGCGATTGTGAATATTGCTGGAGTTTTCAAAAATGGGGATCTTGAGTTTGCAATCGGTGGGAAAACGAACAAAATAACAAACCATAAAATTGCACTTAATAATTGGAATGAAAATTCGGAGATTATTATCGCAAAGGAAGCGAAAACGGGCTTTTATGACGATGACTTTGGTTCAGTTTCTTACAAGGAATCGCTCATCTCAACGGCAGTTAAACGAGTGAAAGACGAATTGATATGGAAATCAGGTTTACTCTAAATAGCATAGAACAATCAATAGAAATCACGAAGAGCCAAACGCTTTTTGATTATTTGCGCAATAGCGGAATTAAAAGTGTGAAATACGGTTGCGATGATGGTCGCTGTGGAGCATGTGCAGTTTTGATTGACAATAAAGCGTTCAATTCTTGTCTGATTCTAATGCATACTTTGAATGGGAAAACTGTTGAAACCATTGAGAATTTTGGGGGAAATAGAGAACTTCATCCGTTGCAAAAACAATTCATTGACGAAGGTGCAATCCAATGTGGATATTGCACACCGGGAATGTTGATATCTTTGGAGGCATTAAATCGGGAAAATCAAAACCCGAATGAAGACGAAATCAAAGATGCTCTTGCAGGCAATCTCTGCAGATGCACAGGATATGTGAAACCGATTTTAGCCGCAAAGAGCACAAAGGAACACGAAAATGAATAAAACAGAATCAAAAAACAATTTAGCGAAACTTGCCGTTCTTAGTAGCTAATATGAAAGTGATCGGCAAAAAGACACCCAGAGTTGATGGCGTTGCGTTAGCGACGGGAAAACCAGTTTTTACGGATGATGTTTCCGTTGCCGATACTGTATTTATCAAAATTCTCCGTTCTCCACACGCCCACGCAAAAATAGTAGAAATTGACAAATCCGAAGCGATGGGAATCTCTGGTGTAGTTACAATTCTAACGCACGAAGATTTTCCTGCACATTATTACACAACCGCAGGGCAGGGCTATCCTGAGCCGTCTCCAAGAGATACTAGAATTTTAGATTCAACTGTACGATTTGTTGGAGATGAGGTTGCAATCGTCGCTGCAGAAACTAATGAAATTGCTGAAAAATCAATTGAAAAAATCATCGTCAAATACGAAATTCTACCAGCAAATTTTGAGATGGAAAAGGCAACGGAATCTTCTTCTCTTCATCCAGAAAGTGGCAAAACTGGAATTTACAATACTCAAAAAAATATGGCGTCTCATCTTGAAGCAGAAATTGGAGATGCTGAGAAAGCGTTTTCGGAGTCTGAGCATATTTTTGAGGGAACTTACTCAACGCCATTTGTTCAGCACGCACAGATTGAGCCACATATCACATTAACCTGGCTTGATGAAAATGGTCGCCTGAATGTTCGCACTGCAACTCAGGTACCGTTTCACGTGAGAAGAATTGTCGCTGAAGTTACAAATTTCCCTATTAGTAAAATTCGTGTTATCAAACCGCGAATTGGTGGTGGATTTGGTGGGAAACAAGAAATTTTAACTGAAACTTTGTGTTCTGCCATCACTCTTAAAACCGGAAGACCTGCACGACTTGAATTGACTCGAGAAGAAGAATTTTATGCAACTCGTTCTCGACATCCGCAAAAAATATCTCTAAAAATTGGATTGGATGAGAATCAAAAAATTACGGCAATGACAGCAAACATATTGGAAAATTGTGGTGCTTACGGACCACACGCTCTAACGGTAATGTCTGTTACAGCACAGAAATTATTTTCGATTTACAAAATGCAGAATTTCAAAGTTGTGGGAAATGCTGTTTATACAAATCTACCTATTGCAGCGGCTTATAGAGGATATGGTGCACCTCAAGCATTTTTTGCACTTGAATCATTAATGGACGAAATCGCAACGGAATTGGGAATTTGTCCAATCGAATTTCGTAAAAAGAATTTGTTTGAACTTGGAGATGAACTTCCAATTATGCGTGCTCTTGGTGAAGGACGGGAAGGGTTTAAAGCATTTGTGAATTCGAATGGTTTAGCAGAATGTATGGAAAAAGGTAGAAAATTAATTGGTTGGGATGAATTTCAACAATCTGATAAAAATAGTCCAATACAACGAGGGATTGGAGTTGCAACTTCTGCACAAGGCTCTGGGATTGCAGGTATTGATATGGCATCTGCATTCATCAAAATGAACGAAGACGGAAGTTTCAATTTGCTTGTTGGTGCTACGGATTTGGGTACTGGCTCTGACACGGCTTTAGCACAAATCGCCGCTGAAGTTTTGTGTGTTGCTGTAGAAAAAATCATTGTGTATTCGTCTGACACAGATTTGACTCCATTTGATACTGGAGCGTATGCTTCAAGCACAACTTATGTCTCCGGTGGCGCAGTAAAAAAAGCGGCTGAAAAAGTGATAGAGCAAATTCTTGAACAAGGACAGAAATTCCTAAATTTAGAAAATGTGAAAATAGAAAATGAGTTTGTGATTGCTGAAACTGGAGATAAAATTTCGTTTAAAGATTTGTGCACAAAATCCTTTTACACAGAAAATCAGATGCAAATAATGGCGGAAGCGTCTAATATGAGTTTCGATTCTCCTCAGCCATTCAATGCAACTTTCGCGATTGTAGAAGTAGATACAGAAACTGGATTTGTAACCGTGGGAAAAATTGTATCCATTACGGATGCTGGTAAAATTATAAATCCACAGATGTCAGAAGGACAAGTTGAAGGTTCAATTCCACAATCACTCGGGATGGTGTTATCTGAATTTATGACATTTGACGAAAACGGTAAAATGACAAACACCAATTTTGATGATTATCATATTTTTACATCACTCGATATGCCAGAAATTATCGTAGATTTTGTGGAAACTGATGAACCTACCGCGCCATTCGGTGCAAAAGCGGTTGCGGAAATTCCAATCAATGCTCCGGCTCCAGCAGTAGTAAATGCGATCTTTAACGCTTGTGGGGTGAGAATTCGCAATTTGCCGATTACGCCGGAAAAAGTTATGAAAAAGAAAATTTAATTAACCTTGAATTCAACTAGCAAGTGCAACCCAAAGAATGGCTGTAGAAGAATTAGTAAGCAGTGTTAGTAAACAGGATGCTGGATATCATTCAGTAATTTGGGATGCCTTCAATCATCCAAGTGGAGTTTATTTTGCGAAACTTGTTACACCAAACTTTACTACTTCACAGAAAATATTGTTGCTGAAGTAAATTTCAAAATTAGATATTTTACACAAAAAAAAGCCGTCCATTCGAACGGCTTTTTTGCAACAACTAAGAGCTAACAGCTAATTACTTCTCTGCAGCTACTTTCACTTTAATTCGGCCGGTTAGTCCTTTGCCAACTTTAATATCTACAAAATGATTCCCAACATGCTTAAGAGGTTCGTGAAGATCAATTTCTTTTTTGTCAATTTGATAACCCTTAGAAACAATAGCATCTGCAATCATCTGAGAAGTTACCGAACCAAACAATTTTTCTTCTTCGCCAGCTTTTAATGTAAACTTGAGAGTAAGTTTGTTTAATTGTTTAACCAAAGATTCAAGATTCTCTCGAGCTTTAGCTTCTTTGATTTCAGTCTGATCAATGTTTTTCTGCACAGTAGCAATTGTCTTTTTGGTTGCTTCCATCGCCATACCCCGTGGGATTAAATAATTCCGCGCATAACCATCTTTTACTGTTATGATTTCTCCGGCAGCCCCCAAAGATTCAATAGTTTGAGTTAAAATAATTTTCATTTTCTTGGCTCCTTAAGATTCTCTCAAATCATTTGAGTATGATAGTAAAGCAATATTTCGAGCTCTTTTGATTGCACGAGTTACTTGTCTTTGATGTTTTGAACAAACTCCTGTAACAAATCCGGGGATAATTTTTCCCTGTTCTGTGATGAATTTTCTTAGAATTTTATACTCTTTATAATCAATTTTCATCTCAGGATTTTCACAGAATGTGCAAACTTTTCGTGTATTTATAAATGCCATTTTAGGATTCCCCCTTCTATTCTTTCTCTTCCTGAACAGTCGTTATAGGATCTGTAGAACCTTCATCTGTTTCAGTATCTATTTTTTTATCTTCTTTTTCCGGCTCTTCTGCAGATTCTATTGGTGCTAATTCAGCAATTTTAGTATCGTCAACAAGTTCCGATTGTGCTTCTACTTTGGGTTTAGTTTTATCTTCATCAGACTGCTTCTTAATATTTTCAGAAACTACTGGTGTTTTTGAGCGTCCATCAATTTGAGCATCCAAGTCTTCCTTTTGTTCGCGAATTTCATTTTCCTCAATACGAATTGTCATATATGCTAAAATATTTGTGTCGTGTTCTAAGTCCACATTAAATTCGTTAAGATTAACTTTTTCACCAGAATATTGAAAAAGAGTGAATGTCCCATATTTTTGTTTTTCAACATAATAAGCTAATCTTTTTTTACCCCAAATTTCTGTCGAAACAACATCCCCACCATATTTTTGAATGTTATCTTGAACATTTACTACATTATCTTTCAAGTGCCCTTTTTCTAGAGCAGGATGAATGATAACCATTGTTTCATAATATTTCATTTATTTCTCCCTTAAAAATTTATTTTTGCAATCATCGGAGCAATAACCAATGATACAACTGACATTAATTTTATTAAAATATTGAGCGATGGCCCTGATGTATCTTTAAATGGATCACCTACTGTATCACCAACAATCGCGGCTTTATGTGGGTCAGAACCCTTTCCATACTTTTCACCATCTACTTCTACTCCTTCTTCAATCATCTTTTTTGCGTTATCCCAAGCACCGCCTGCATTGGACTGAAAGATTGCCATCAATACACCACTAACAGTTACTCCAGCTAACAGCCCACCAAGAGTTTCTGCTCCAAAGATAAAACCAATTGCAACAGGGGTTAAAATAGCCAATAGACCAGGAACAACCATTTCTTTCAGTGCTGATTTAGTTGAAATTTCTACACATTTCCCATATTCAGCTTTTCCGTCTGCTTCATCAAAGATTTTTCTGTCTTCAGATGACATTTTTTCTCCGTCACCATACTTTTTCATTACCGCTAATGCTGCCGATAATTCTGGAATATTTTTGAATTGGCGACGAACTTCTTCAATCATTGCCATTGCAGCTCGCCCAACTGCATTCATCGCTATAGATGAAAATACAAACGGAAGCATCGCTCCAATAAACAGTCCAGCCATAACATTTGCATCTGTGATTGTGATATTCATAGTTTCACCACGAAGAGTTTCAACTGTTGTTCTAAAAGCAGCAAATAATGCAAGTGCGGTTAAAGCTGCAGAACCAATCGCAAACCCTTTACCAATCGCAGCTGTTGTGTTTCCAACTGCATCAAGTTTATCGGTTCGTTCTCTGACTTCTTTTGGCAATTCAGCCATTTCAGCAATTCCACCAGCATTATCAGAAATCGGACCATAAGCATCAACCGCAAGTTGAATACCTGTATTAGCTAACATCCCGAGTGCCGCCATTGCAATTCCATATAATCCTGCAAAATAATAAGCGCCCATAATACTCGCTGCAATAATGATAGTTGGTATCGCGGTAGATTGCATTCCAACTCCTAAACCAGCAATAAGATTGGTTGCTGATCCTGTTAAAGATTGTCTTACAATAGAATTAGTTGGAGATTTATCAGTCCCTGTATAATGTTCAGTAATCATTCCAATACCTAAACCAGCCGCTAATCCAATTACAGTTGCCCAAAATACTCCAATTGCTGTAAACTCAGTTCCTCCAAGTGTAAAACTTGATGGCAGCAATAATGTAATTAAAAAGTACATCACAATAATCATAATAAATGATGAACCAAATTCGCCAATGTTTAGTGCTTTTTGTGGACTTCCGCCTTCTTTTACAGATACCATAAATGTACCTATAATTGAAACAATAATACCAGATGCTGCAATAAATAGGGGTAGTGTTACAAATGACAAGTCAAATCCACCACCCACTGCGATACTTGCACCTAAAACCATTGAACCTATAATTGAACCTACATAAGATTCAAATAAGTCTGCACCCATACCAGCAACATCGCCAACATTATCACCAACATTATCCGCAATTGTTGCAGGATTTAGTGGATGGTCTTCAGGAATACCAGCTTCAACTTTACCAACTAAGTCTGCACCTACATCTGCAGCTTTGGTGTAAATTCCACCACCAACTCTGGCAAATAGAGCAATTGATGATGCTCCAAGAGAAAATCCTGAAAGTATATTCAAAACTTTTAACATATTCTCTTGATCGGTTCCAAACTGATTCGAGTAAACTGCAAATAAAGATCCTAAACCAATAACACCTAAACCTACAACGCTCAAACCCATTACTGAACCACCAGTAAACGCAACATTAAGTGCAGACGCTAATCCTGTTCGTGCTGCGTGTGTTGTTCGGTTATTTGCTTTTGTGGCAACTCTCATCCCAAGAAAACCTGCTATTCCGCTCGCTAATGCCCCAACAACAAAAGATACAGATACTAATTCTGTCCCTCTTGATATATTCCCAACAAAAAGCAAAATTGCTACTGCTAACACAAAAATTGATAAAATCTTATACTCAGCTTTTAGGAACGCCATAGCACCATCTGCAATATGTTTACCAATGTCTTCCATTTTCTTAGTGCCTTGGTCTTGTTTGTTAATCCAGTTGGTTTTCCAAAACGCGTAAAGCATCGCAATTAGACCGGCAACTATTACATAATAAATATTATTCACTCTTTTCCTTTCTTATTCAAATATTTGATTGGTTAAACTTATTCATTGTTTCGTCAATTGTATGCGACAAATAGTACTCAATACTATCTGCGGAAGTTTTTATAACTTCTTCCGCTTGTTCTTTATGGTTTTTGCTGAACGGTTTAAGAACATAATGTTCAGCAGGTCGCATATTTTCATCAGTTGCAATTCCTAATCTCAACCTACTAAACTTGTCATCTTCTAATTGATAAATGACTGATTCAACTCCTTTATGCCCACCGCTTCCACCATCGGAACGAAAGCGGATAGTTCCAACTGGTAAATCAATTTCATCATAAACCAAAAGAATATCTTTTGGCTCAATGTCAAAATATTTACACGCTTCTTTTACTGCTATTCCGCTATTGTTCATATAAGTTGTTGGTTTCATAAGCATTAGTTCGTTGGTTTTACAGAATAAATAATCACCCTTTCCTGCTTTGAATTGCAAATCACTCTTTTCAGCGAAATAATCAACAATCCAAAATCCAAAATTGTGTTTAGTCTCTGCATATTTTTTCCCAGGATTACCTAGTCCAACAATCAAATTCATTATTCTTTAGGTGCTTATTCGTCTTTCTTTTCTTCACCTTCAGCGCCTTCTTCAGCACTTTCTTCACCTTCAGCATCTTCAAATTCAACACCTTCTTCTTCTAGTACAGCAGTTTCGAGGTCCGCATCACTGATACCGTGAGTTACAGATACAATAACTGAATCAGGATTGGATGCAAGTTCCACATCATCTGCAAGCATAACATCGCTTGCATGTAAACTGTCACCTAATCTTAATTCTGTGATATCCAATTCAACAAAATCAGGAATGTTAGAAGGAAGACATTTAATATCCAATTCCATTAATGGTTGAGTTATTTTACCACCATCTTCTTTTTCGCCAAGGCAATCTCCGATTAAGTGAATTGGTACCTTAATTTGGATAAGCTCATCCATTCTTACTCCATATAAATCTAAATGGATAACTTCATCAGTAACTGGATGATACTGAATATCCTTAAACATAACATTTCTCATTTTATCTCCAACTTCTACTTTGTATAAATGAGAGTCGGATTTGAACGCGTTAAACAATTCTTTTGTCTCAATATAAAAAGGAATGCTCTCTTTAGAGTCGTGAGAATAATAAACGCCCGGTATTTTACCTTCTGATCGCAATATTTTCACATCTTTTTTTCCCATTTCTTTTCGACTATGAGCTTCTAATATATATTCTTGTGCCATATTTTCTCCTCTATATCTCTAAATTTCTAAAAATTAAACATTGAACTTAATGATTGCCCTGTATTTATCCTTCTAATGGATTCTCCAAACACACTTGCTACTGAAATAATTTCAATTTTTTTTGATTTTTTTTCCTGTGGAATATGGATTGTATCACACAGAACAATTTTTGTAATAGGTGATTTATTTAACCGTTTTATTGACTCTCCTGACAATACTGGATGTGTTGCTACGCAAGTAACATCAATTGCTCCATGGTCAATTGCTGTTTGGGCAGCATTGCAAATTGTCCCTGCTGTGTCTATCATGTCATCAATTATTAATACATGCTTATTATCCAAATCACCAATAAGATTAGCAACTTCAGCCTGATTTGGTTTTGGTCGGCGTTTATCAATTAAAGCAAAACCTACTTGTAGTTTTTTTGCGTAAGATTGACTCATTTTTGCACTACCCATATCAGGAGCTAATACAACACCCGTATCTTCATTTAAGTCAAATTCTTTCAACCTATCTAAAAGAGCAATTCGGGAGTATAAATGATCAAATGGAACATTAGCAAATCCTTGAATTTGAGCAGAGTGAAGGTCCATACAAATAATTCGATTTGCACCAACAGCAGATATCATATCCAAAATCATCCGAGCTGAAACTGGGACTCGTGGCCTATCTTTTCTATCTTGTCTTCCGTATCCAAAGTATGGAATTACAGCTACAATACTTCTCGCAGAAGCACGACGAGCTGCGTCCATCATTATTAAAAGTTCAAGAATATTATCAGCTGGTGGGTTTGTAGATTGTACTAAAAACACATCTTCATTTCTGATATTTTCTTCGAAAGCAATACGAATTTCACCATCGCTGAAATTTCTGATGTCTACTTTGCCCAGTTCTATGCCGAGGTAATCTGCAATACCTTTAGCTAATACCGGATTTGATCTTCCACTGAATATCTTCATAATGCTCGGGGATAGGGAGTCGAACCCCAATCCCATGGACCAAAACCATGTGTCCTACCATTGAACGATCCCCGAAATAAATTTATTTCTTAATTTTTGTTACTATTGAAAAATACGAAGAGTCAATCGAAGATTGGCATTGTTGAGCTAAATCTTTGGTTTGAAAAACGCCATATACGGCGGAGCCAGAACCAGATAAACGCGAGATAATTGCACCTGCTTTTATCAGTTGACTCTTGATTTTTTCAATTTCTGTAAATTTATCAAAAATCATTGGCTCGAAATCATTTCTAAGTCCAGTTAGTTCTTTATCGGTTAATTCCGAGCCAGTAATATTACGATTATTCCAATTAACTGGCAAATACTTTTTATAATCCCTGTACGCGTCGGCGGTTGAGCAATGAATAGGCGGAACAACTATAACGATAAACCAATCTTCGTTCAATTTAATAGGTTGTAATTTTTCTCCTATTCCTTGCCCTCGTTGGACTCCGCCTTTAATAAAGAACGGGACATCTGCTCCGAGTTGTGCTCCAAGAGATTGTAACTTTTCAGCTGAGTAATCTAATCCCCAAAGTTGATTAAGTGCGATTAAAGTCGCTGATGCATTTGATGAACCTCCGCCTAAACCCCCACCCATTGGGATTCGTTTGATTAATTTAATTTGATATTCTGTTGGTACTTCTGAAACAGTGCTTCGCAATAATTTGTAAGCTTTTGTGATTAGGTTAGAATCGTCCGCTGGGAGTTGGGATTTTAGTGTTTGGTGTTGGATGTTGGATATTGGGTATTTGCTGCTTTGCGACTTAGCGTCTTTGTTAGATACTTCATCAAACATGAGTGTATCACCCCAATCCAATTCTGCGAAAACAGTATCAATATTATGATATCCGTCTTCTCGCTTGTTGAGGATTATTAACCCAATATTTATTTTTGCATTTGATTTAATTTTCATTTTTTACTATTAACCGTTATCTGTTATTTTTTTCTATCTCTCAGACTTACTGCACGATTAAATACCGGTTTATCTTTGGTAGAATCTTTATCTGTAGTAAAATAGCCTAATCGCAGAAACTGAAAATTATCTTCAGAATTAGAGTTAGCTAAAGATGGTTCAATGTAACAGTTTTTGTTAACAATTAATGACTCCGAATTCAAATTATCTTTCCAGTCTTTGCCGTCCTCAACTTCATAAGGATTTTCTTTTGAAAACAGATTGTCGTATAATCTGACTTCAGCCTGAACAGCGTGTTCTACGGAAACCCAATGAAGTGTCCCTTTTACTTTTCGGCCATCATCACTCCAGCCACCTTTTGTTGCAGGATCATACGAGCAATGTAATTCTACAATTTCACCATTTTCATTTTTAATGGCTTCGTTACATGTGATGTAATATGCATGTTTAAGTCGAACTTCGCGACCAATACCTAAACGAAAAAACTTTTTAGGAGGATCTTCCATAAAGTCTGATTTCTCAATGTAAATCTCACGAGAAAACGGAATCATTCTCTTTCCATCATTTTCATTTTCCGGATTATTAACTGCTTCAAATTCTTCCGTTTGATCTTTAGGATAATTCGTAATTATAACTTTCAATGGTTCAAGAACTGCCATTCGACGATGAGCTCTTTTGTTTAAATCCTCACGAAGGCAGTGTTCCAATAAAGCAATGTCTGATGTTGCTTCTCGCTTAGCTACACCAACTCTATCGGCAAATTCTCTAATAGATGCAGGCGTATATCCTCTTCTTCGCAACCCAGAAATTGTTGGCATTCGTGGGTCGTCCCAACCATTCACCAATCCACCCTCAACAAGTTCTAGTAACTTTCTTTTGCTCATCACCGTATAGTTTAAATTCAGTCGTGCAAATTCAATTTGTCGAGGATGATAAACCCCATCGAGTTGATCTATAAACCAATCATACAGCGGACGATGGTCTTCAAACTCTAAAGTGCATAAAGAATGAGTAATATTTTCAAGCGAGTCTTCCAATCCGTGAGCCCAATCATACATCGGATAGATACACCATTTGCTACCCGTTCTGTGGTGTGTAGCATGTAAAATTCTGTAAACAACTGGATCTCGCATATTCATATTTGGAGATGCCATATCAATTTTAGCACGAAGAACTTTTGCTCCATTCGGAAATTCTCCATTTTTCATTTTGTCAAACAATTCAAGATTTTCTTCAACAGTTCTATTACGATTCGGGCTTTCGTTGCCGGGTTTAGTTGGAGTTCCACGATATTCGTTTATTTCGTCTGCAGTTAAATCGCAGACAAAAGCATTCCCATTTTTGATGAGTTGAATTGCCCATTCGTATAATTGGTCAAAATAATCAGAAGCATAATACAATCTGTCTTCCCAGTCGAAACCCAACCATTTTACATCTTCAATAATTGAATTTACATATTCATCTTCTTCTTTAATCGGATTTGTATCGTCAAACCTTAAATTGCAGATTCCGTCGTAGTCTTTAGCAATTCCAAAATTAAGGCAGATAGACTTTGCGTGACCAATATGTAAATAACCGTTTGGCTCGGGCGGAAATCGAGTAATGATTTTTGCATGCTTGCCAGATTCGAGATCATTGTCTATGATTTCTCGAATAAAATTTGTTTGTTTGTTTTCATCTGTCATTTCGGTTTCCTTTACTGTTCAAACTTAATTTTGCTATGCAATACCTCATTTATTTTCGCTTCAAGAAGTGATTTTGAGGAGTTTTGTTAGATTTTTGCTACTTTAATTTGATCATTATTTTCAAACATTAGATAATTAATTTGCTCTTTTGACTTTATAGTATTTTTCCCTTTAACCGCTAATTGCAGGATTTACACTAATTCATATTTGATTTTACCAATGCACTTTATTCTAATCACAATTGAATAATTATTGAATTACTGCCGAATTACAAAAGCATTTTAAATCGCTTAATTGTTTCTTCCACTCCCAAAATCTCAATAATCAGCGGGATATCCGGTCCTTGAGTTGATCCGAATAACGCTAAGCGAAGTGGAAAAAATAAATCTTTACCTTTAACTCCTGTTATTGTGGTGGTTTCCTTAACCAAAGATTTAATCTCTACTTCATTCCAATCCGATTTGGATGATAATTGTTCACTCCAAAAATTTATTACTTTTTGTGAACTATCTTTTTTCAATAATTTCAAATCTTCTTTAGAAAAATCAAGGTTTTGATAAAAAGGAAGTATGTGCTGTAACATATCATTAATTGTATCTACTCGTTTGCGTGCATTGTCTATCGCGGAGAGGTATTTTCGTTTGTCTGATATATCAAGTCCAGCTTTTGTAACAACTGATCGCGTTTTTTCTGCGATTTCTTCAAGTTTGTTTTCACGCAAATAATGGCCATTCATCCATTTTAATTTTTCAATATCAAACACTGCACCAGCTTTTTGTATTCTCTTGATTGAAAACTCTTCCTCTAGTTCTTTAAGAGTGAAAAATTCTCTGTCGTTTTTTGGATGCCATCCTAATAGTGCAACAAAATTAATCAGCGTTTCGGGTAAATATCCTTTATCGAGATAATCTTCAACTGCAACATCGCCTTGCCGTTTGGATAGCTTAGATTTATCCGGATTTAGTAATAGTGGAAGATGAATAAATTTTGGAAGTTTCCAGCCGAAAAACTGATATAACAGCACATGTTTTGGTGTTGAGGGTAGCCATTCTTCACCTCGCATTACATGAGTAATTCCCATTAAGCGGTCATCCACAACATTTGCGAAATGATAAGTAGGAAATCCATCCGTTTTCATCAAAACTTGGTCATCTATTTCAGAAGATTTAATGCTAACTTTTTCTCTAACAACATCGTAAAACACAACATCTTCATCCGGGATTTTCATCCGAATAACATGTGGTTCAGATTTCATTCTATCTTTTGCTGCTTCTTTCGAAATATTCAAGCAATGTCTATCGTAAATTATAGTTTCTTTATTTTCTCTTTGCTTATCCCTAACTCGTTCTAATCTTTCTGCTGAACAAAAACATGGATAAGCGTTTCCGTTGTTCAATAATAGTTGGATATGGTTGTTGTAAATGTCTAATCGTTGACTTTGAAAATAATGGCCGTCTTCACCGCTCTGCATAGGACCTTCATCAAACGAAATTCCAATTTTCTCAAAAGTGGAAATTAATAATTGTTCGGCTCCTTCAACTTTGCGATTTTGGTCGGTATCTTCAATGCGAAGAACCAATTTCCCACCTGCTTTTTTTGCGTAGAGGTAATTATATAAAGCTGTTCGTAGCCCGCCAACATGTAAATAGCCGGTTGGGCTTGGTGCAAATCTCACTTTTATACTCATTATTTATTCCTGTTTAGTAAGCAAGTTGCTAAGGATGCAATACCCTCTCCTCGTCCGATAAATCCTAAATAATCTGTTGTAGTTGCTTTAATTGAAATATTGTCTAAAGATAAATCCAGTATTTCGGATATATTTTTTCGGATTTTTGAGATGAAGGTTGATAATTTTGGGGTTTGAAGAATAATCGTGCAATCAAGATTACTAATTTGAAAGCCCTTTTTTGTAACAATTTTATGTGCATGTTCTAAAAATATACGACTATCTGCATTTTTCCATTTATCGTCATTCGACGGAAAATGAGCACCGATATCACCTTCTGCTACTGCACCAAGAAGTGCATCAACAATGGCATGGATTAGAACATCACCATCGCTATGTCCTTTTGATCCCTTTTCAAACGGAATATGAATCCCGCCAATGATTAAACGATATCCTTCAGCAAGCTGATGAATATCGCATCCATTTCCAATCTTATTCATTTAAATAATAAACATCGCATCGCCATAGCTATAAAAACGATACTTTTTCTTTACAGCTTCTTCATACGCTTTAAGAATAAAATCTTTTTTCGCAAATGCCGCAACTAACATCATTAGTGTTGATTTTGGTTGGTGGAAATTTGTAATCAAACGATCGACCATTTTGAAATCATATGGTGGATAAATGAATTTGTCTGTCCATCCTCGCCGAGGAGTAATTTTAAACCCTGAAACAGTTACAGCTTCTAAGGTTCTAACTGCAGATGTACCTACAACTGCTATTTTTTTTCTTTTTTCTCTTGCCCTGTTTATTATATCTGCTGTTTCTGCAGGAACCCTAAAATATTCAGAATCCATGTGGTGTCGAGTTAGATCTTCAACCATAATTGGTCTAAAAGTACCTAAACTAATATGAAGAGTAATATCAACAATATGAACGCCTTTTGCTTTCATTTTTTCCAAAATATCATCTGTAAAATGTAGCCCAGCAGTAGGTGCTGCCACAGATCCTCGTTCTTTTGCATAAACAGTTTGATATCGACTTTTATCCTCTTGGGTTGTTTCTCTTTTGATATACGGAGGTAATGGTGGTAAGCCATGTTCGTCAATAAACGGATAAATAGATGGGACATTATACTCAAACCTAACTACCCTTCCTCCAGAAACTGTATTATCAATAACATCACAAGCAACACCGTCGCCAAACACGAGCTTATTCCCAATTCTAACTTTTCTAGCTGGTTTAACCATTGCTTCCCAAAGATCGTTATCCAGTTCTCTCAAGAGCAGAACCTCTACAGTTGCTTCCGATTTATCTTTATGAGCTATCATTCTTGCCGGATAAACTCTAGTATTGTTTATAACAAGAACATCGCCTTTTTTGAAATAATCTACAATATCTGTAAACTGTTTGTGTTCAATTTGTTGTTCAGCTCTATTAAGAACCATTAGACGCGATTCGTCTCTTTTTTGTTCTGGCTCTTGAGCTATTAGTTTTTCAGGAATTTCCATTTCAAATTCTGAAAGGCGTGGTGGTTTTTCTACTGATCCAAATAACATGATTTTACCTCTTTTCTTAAAACAATTTGTTTTGTTTATTTTGAGATTTAGGTTTAATACCCAAATATTTAAATGTTTTATCCATGGCAATTCTGCCTCTTGATGTTCTTTGCAAAAATCCTTCTTTTATCAAATATGGCTCATAGACTTCTTCAATTGTTCGAGCTTCTTCAGAAATCGCTACAGCTAACGAGTCTAATCCGACAGGTCCGCCATTGAATTTTGTAACTAAAGAATCTAAAATTCTCCTATCCATATCGTCTAACCCATTTTCATCAATACCTAGTCGTTTTAAGGATTCGCTAGCAAGTTCTTCTGTAATGACTCCGTCAGATTTTACTTGTGCAAAATCCCTAGCACGCCGGAGTATACGATTAGCAATTCTAGGTGTTCCTCGAGATCTTTTTGCAATTTCTAATGCTCCTTTTTCGTCAGTCTCAATCTCTAGAATTTTTGCGGAACGAGTAATTATTTTAAGCAAATCCTTATCAGAATAAAAATCCATCCTTAGAATAACACCAAACCTATCTCGCAGAGGAGATGTTAAATTTCCTAGCCGAGTTGTTGCTCCAACTAAAGTAAACGGATTTAAGTTCAATTGAATACTTCTAGCACTTGGACCTTTATCTAGCATGATGTCGATATTGTAATCTTCCATTGCTGAATACAAATATTCCTCTACGACACTGCTTAACCGATGAATTTCGTCAATAAAAAATACATCGTGTTCAGCTAAATTAGTGAGTGTGCCAGCTAGATCACCTGGTCTATCCAGAACAGGGCCAGAAGAAAGTTTGATATTTACACCCAATTCTCTAGCAATAATTGTTGCCAAAGTTGTTTTGCCAAGCCCCGGAGGGCCAAATAGTAAAACATGGTCAAGTGCTTCTGTTCTTTTCCGCGCAGCTTCAATGAAAACTTTTAGATTTTCAATTGTTTCTTTCTGCCCTACAAAATCCTCAAAACGAGTTGGTCTTAACGATTGTTCAGCAAGAACATCTTCGCCATGCTTCTCTGGAGCATTAATTTTCCGTATAGAATCTTTAAAGGATGAAATCATGATAAAAAAATTGACAGTAAATATACGACAAAAACACCCTGAAATGAAAGATATTTCGTGAATTTTGAACCCGGAATATCTTTAAATTTAATTATCATTCAAAACTTGTTTTAAAAATTGGCCCGTATAAGATTTAGAATTTTCTGATACTGTTTCTGGGGTTCCTTCTGCGATAATTTTTCCACCAGCATCTCCTCCTTCTGGACCAAGGTCAACTATCCAATCTGCCGTTTTAATGACATCTAGATTATGCTCTATTACAATTACAGTATTTCCTTTTTCAACTAGTGTATGTAAAACTTTTAACAACATATTTACATCTTCAAAATGGAGTCCAGTTGTCGGTTCGTCTAAAATGTATAGAGTTCTGCCTGTTCCAACCTTTGAAAGTTCAGCAGCTAATTTAACTCGTTGGGATTCGCCTCCGGATAGCGTTGTCGCTTGTTGTCCGAGTTTAATATATCCTAGCCCAACATCATGTAGAGTTTGAAGTTTTCGTTTTATTGGAATATGTTTATCAAAGAAATTCAACGCTTCTTCAATTGTCATATTTAGGATATTAGATATATTTTTACCGCGATATGTGATTTCTAGGGTTTCTCTATTATACCTTTTGCTTTTACAATCTTCACATTCGATATACATATCTGCAAGGAAATGCATTTCAATTTTTATTAAACCAACCCCCTGACAAGCTTCACATCTGCCACCCTTTACATTAAACGAAAAGCGTCCGGGCTGATATCCTCTGATTTTTGCTTCTGGCAAACGGCTAAAAAGTTCTCGAATATGAGAGAAGACACCAGTGTAAGTTGCTGGGTTTGAACGGGGAGTCCTACCAATTGGGGCTTGATCGATATTTACAACTTTATCTAAATATAGTAGTCCATCAATCGAATCATATTTCAGCGGTTTTCTGTTACTTGAATAAAATTCTCTTGCTAATATCGGATACAAAGTTTGATTAATTAGTGTTGATTTTCCCGAGCCAGATACTCCGGTAATACAAATTAATTTATTAGCTGGAATGGTAAAAGTTATGTTTTTTAAATTATTACCAGAAGCTTTATGAAGAACAATCTGTTTCCCGTTTCCTTTGTGCCTTTTTTGGGAAAACTGAATTTTTCTCTCTCCTGATAAATACTTACCTGTGATTGAGCTCTTGTTGTCAATTATATTCTGTGAAGTACCAGTAGCCACAATTTCACCACCATGTATTCCTGCACCGGGGCCAAGGTCAATTATCCAATCGGCAGAGATTATTGTTTCAGCATCGTGTTCTACAACAACTACTGTGTTTCCTAACTTTTTAAGATGCTTCAAGGTTTGTATTAAGCGTTTATTGTCTCGCTGGTGTAAACCAATTGAAGGTTCATCAAGAATATAAAGCACTCCAACAAGTTGAGAACCAATTTGGGTTGCAAGTCGGATTCTTTGTGCTTCACCTCCAGATAGTGTGCCAGTTGAGCGATTTAGCGTTAGATAATCTAATCCGACATTGACTAAAAATTCTAACCTTGCTTGAATTTCCTTTATAATTTGATCAGCAATTTCTTTGTGTTTTTTTGGCAAATCAATTATTGAGAAAAGGTGATGAAGTTCCCCAATTGTATCAGAAGTTAATTGATGTATATTTTTGTTATCAATTAATACTGAGAGTGATTCCTGTTTTAACCTTGCACCTTTACATTTTGGACATTTTTGTTTGGACATAAACTTCTCTATCCATTCTCGGATATGAGAAGACCGTGTTTGTGTGTATCGTCGTTGCAGGTTTGGTATAACTCCCTCAAAACCACCTTTATATTCACCAGAAAATCTTTTGGAGTTATATGACATTGATAAATTCCTATCATTTCCTGTCCCGAACAATAGAATATTTCTAACTCGTTCTGACATTTCATTCCATGGTGTGGTAAATGAAAATTCGTAATGTTTAGATAAGCTCTTTAAAATTGAACTATACCAACTTCCACGAGGTTGCTCTCCAATAGGAACGATACATCCTTGAATAAGACTTAGTTTTTTGTCTGGAACCACCAAATCTGGGTCAATTGATACCTCTGTTCCAATTCCATCACATGTCGTACAGGCACCAAAAGGAGAATTAAATGAGAACATTCTTGGATGTAAGTCCTCAAAAGAAATATCACATTTAGGACACGAATGTTTTTCGCTAAACAAGTGTTCAGTTTCTCCGTTTTCGTCAATAATTATAGTTCCGTTACCCACCTTTAATGCCAACTCTACGGAACTAGTTAATCGTTCTCGAACGGATGATTTTAATGTAAGCCGATCAATAACAACTTCAATATTGTGCTTTTTGTTTTTTTGAAGAGATATCTCCCCCGTTAAATTTTGGGTTTTACCATCTATTCTGATTCTAATAAATCCTTCTCTAGATACTGATTTTAGAATATCTTTAAATGTTCCCTTTTTTCCTTTGGCTATTGGGGCAAGTACTTGAAATTTTGTGCCATCCGGTAATGCTAATACTTGATCTACAATTTGTTGAACTGTTTGTCGTTCAACATCTCCTTTACATTTATGACATTTTTGGATTCCAACTCTCGCATAAAGAAGCCGTAGATAGTCGTATAATTCTGTAATTGTACCAACGGTTGAGCGTGGATTTCTACTCGTTGATTTTTGCTCGATGGAAATTGCAGGAGAAAGTCCTTCAATATAATCAACATCTGGTTTTTCCATTATCCCAAGAAATTGCCTAGCGTAAGAAGATAGTGATTCAACATATCTCCGCTGACCTTCCGCGTAGATTGTATCAAACGCCAAGGATGATTTCCCTGATCCTGAAAGCCCAGTGATTACTACTAGTTTATTGCGTGGAATTTCCACATCAATATTTTTAAGGTTGTGTTCGCGTGCACCTTTAACAAATATTCTGTCAAAATTCGTCTGTGAAATTGGTGTTTTCTGTTCCATAGATAGTATTAAAGGTAATGGAATATAAATTTAGTCTCAAAGTGTTTTTTGCAATATTTTTCTAATAATCTCTGAAACATCAATATATTTTGTGCGTTGTTATTGAGTTACTTAAAGGTTTAACTTTTTTTCTATGAAAAACATTAAATATTTCCTTTTGACAGCTGTTGCTCTGATTTTGATCTATGGATTTAAGTCGGAAGATGGTGCTGATAAGTTCGAGAAAATGAAAACACTTTTTCAACTAACCAGATTAATTGATGCTAATTATGTTGAAGATGTAGATATGGGAGAAATATTGGATGGTGCAATTATTGGTATGTTAAATGAGCTCGATCCGCACTCTTCATATCTTTCAGAAGATCATTTTAAAACATCAAAAGAACAATTTGCAGGTAAATTTGAAGGCATCGGAATAGAATTCGATATCTTAGACAATTACATTACTGTTATTTCCCCAATTCCCGGAACACCATCAGACCGCGCTGGATTAAAGCCCGGTGATAAATTTATAAAAATAGATGATGAATCTGCATTTCAAATAACACAAGAAGAAGTGTTTAAAAAGTTGCGTGGACCAAAAGGGTCTCGTGTTGATGTTTCTATAAAAAGGCATGGGGTTGAGGATTTAATTGAGGTTACTCTGATAAGAGACGAAATTCCTATTTTCAGCGTTCTCGGTTCATTTATGACTGATGAGAAAACTGGATATATAAAAGTGAATCGTTTTGCACAAACTACTGCACAAGAAGTTGAAGATGCACTCGACAAACTTGAGCATAGTGGTATGGAACAATTGGTACTCGATTTAAGAAATAATGGCGGGGGACTAATGGATCAGGCAATCAAAATTGTTGATATGTTCGTTGAGTCTCGTGATACAATTGTTTTCACTAAAGGACGAATTCGAAATTCTAACGAAGTTCATAAAGCCCACATTTCTGGTACTCATAAATTATATCCTGTGATTGTCTTAATGAATCGCGGTTCTGCAAGTGCAAGCGAAATTGTTGCTGGTGCTTTACAAGATCTCGACAGAGGTTTGGTTGTAGGTGAAACTAGTTTTGGGAAAGGATTGGTCCAAAGACAATATCCTCTGCGAGATGGTTCGGCAGCTAGAATTACCGTCGCAAAATATTATACCCCTTCTGGAAGATTGATCCAGCGACCTTACGATAATGGTCTGGATGAATACTATAAAAGTATTTTTGCAAACGATAGGGAAGCTAGAGATTCTGTTTTAGCAGAGCTTCCACAATTTACTACAAAAAATGGACGAAAAGTTTATGGTGGAGGTGGCATCACCCCTGATATTTATTTTGTCTCCGATAGAGAATATTCAAAAAGCACTCTTAAAATACTAAATAATCCTGAAAGAATAATTTTTAATTTTGCAGAAACACTTACAGACAATATCTCTGAAAAATATTCGTCTTTTGATGATTTCAAAAATAAATTTGTTTTTAAGAAAAAGTATCAGAAGAAGTTTTTTTCTTGGGTTGACGAACGAGATATTGAATATGACAGGGAGGAAGTCCTAGAAGATTGGGTTTTTGTAGAAAATAGGATTTTATCTCAAATCTCCAGTATTATTTGGGGAAAAGAATTTCTCTTTAGAAAAATGCTAGATACCGACCCTCAATTTCAGGAAGCTATTCTACATTTTGAAGAGGCAAAAGATTTAATTTTTTGATAGTTAAAATATTTCTTTGTCGATGAGTGAAAAATCTCATAAACTTTACAGCTAATATTTTACATGAAATACAAATTTAATCAGTAAATAAAGGATAATTAAAATGGTTCAATTATTTATAAATGGTGGTGGCTTTATGTGGCCTATTCTAATTGCATTTATCATTGGTCTTGTTTTTGTGGTGGAAAGATTGGTTCATCTTATAAGTGGTTTAGCAACGGGCGAAAAATTTGCTTTAGAAGTTTCTGAATCCGTAAGAACTAATGGTATTGAACAAACAAAAACTGAGCATGAGGGTGCAAAGGGGCCTGTAGCAAATTTATGTTTAATTGCTTTAGATCGTGCCGATAGAGGCGCTGAAGAAGCAGAAGCTGCTCTAGATAATGCTGGTGCAGTGGAAATGGCTTCTCTTGAAAAAAATATGACTTGGATTTCTCTGATGATTGCAGTTGCTCCTATGATGGGATTTTTAGGAACTGTTTGGGGAATGATTCAAGCTTTTAACGACATTAAAGCGGCTAACGATATTTCTCCAGCAGTTGTTGCCGGCGGTATTTCTGTTGCTTTGTTAACTACAGCATTTGGATTGATTGTGGCTATCATACTCCAATTTTTACAAAATGCTTGTTTATACATAATTGATAATCAAGTTGTAACTATGCAAAAAAGTATTGCAGCTTTGATTACATCAATTAAGGATCATTTCCATAAAAAATAATCACCTACTAAGGATATTGTATGATTATTAAAAAAAGGCGAGAAGCAGAAGAGATCAATTCATCATCAATGGCGGATATTGCTTTTTTGCTCTTAGTATTTTTTCTATTAACAACAACCATTTCTATGGATAAAGGGATAAATCTTGTTCTTCCTGCCGAGGGTGAGCAAAAAGAAATTCCAAAGAAAAACATCACTAATATTTTGGTCAATCAAGCCGGTAAAGTGCTGATTGATGATAAGCCTGTTTTTGTTAAGGACATTGCTCGTATTGTAGAAGAAAAAATTGCAGGTAACGATAAAATGATTTTCTCTGTTAAAACTCATTCCAAAACAAAGTATGATGATTATGTTAGTGTTATTGATCAGTTGAAAATTGCAAAAGCAAGCAGAATATCTATTGCTAATCCGGATTTCTGATGAAAATTGCACGAAAAACAAGAACCCACACACAGGTATCAACAGCTTCAATGCCAGATATTGTATTTATGTTGCTTATATTTTTTATGGTTACAACTGTTATGAGAGAGTTTGACGGATTAAAAGTAATAATACCTCGTGCTAAAATGATTGAAAAACTAGAAAGTAAACGGAACACATCTCACATTTGGGCAACAAAAGATGGAAGAATTTCCGTAGATGATCGATTAATTCATATCAATGATTTACGACATGTGATGTATCAAAAAATATCTGCAAATCCTAAAATTACTGTTTCGGGAAAGTTTGATAAAAATGCAACCATGGAATTAATAACTGAAATTCACGAAGAGCTCCGCAAAGCAAACGCTTTAAAATTGAGTTATTCTGCATTAACTGAGGTACCGTAATTATGAGAACTGATCCTCTTTTAGTTCATTATCCTGTTCGGCTTCGACTAATTACTGTTTTTGTATTGCTTGGATTTTCAATTGTATTTTACTTTTACCCAAGATTTTTGGGTGAAGCTAAGAAAATTGGTGGAGACGATTTAATTATCGAAATTGAAACTTTTGATATTCCTCAAACACAACAGTTTAAATTGCCGGAACCACCCGCGAGACCATCGGTGCCGGTAGCTTCTGAAGATGAATTTTTGGATGAAGATATTACAATTGAAGAAACCGAATTCGACCAATTTGAGGAATGGGATGCTCCACCGCCACCGGCAAGTAGTGGCCCTCAAGTAGTGTTTATTCCTTTTGAAGAACCTCCACGACCAAAAACGCCAATTAGGCCAGTTTATCCTGATATTGCAAGGGAAGCAGGAATTGAAGGTGTAGTGTATGTGCAAGCATTTATAGATAAAAATGGAAATGTAACGCAGGTAGTGGTCGCAAAAGGCATCCCGAATACAGGTCTTGACGAAGCCGCAGTTGATGCAGTTAAAAGAACTCGCTGGAAACCAGCACTCCAAAGAGATAAAAAAATCGGCGTTTGGTATAGTATTCCAATACGATTTACTTTAACAGAAAATTAGACTTTAAACAAATATCATTAATGATTAGACAAGGGAGCTGCTCCCTTGTTTCGTTTTCAATAAAAAATTTCATTTGTTTTTGTGTAATTAATTTCAGTAATCTTTGGTGTCCAGTTTTGGGCCTAATAGTTAACTAAGTCAAGTCGAGAGGAAATAAAATGAAAAATATTATATCTACTTTAGTTGTTTTATTGTTATTAACAGGTTGTGCTGAACTAAACAAAATACAACCTCCTACTGTTGATTCTATTGTAGTTGATTACGACTCATCAAATCCAGTAAAAATTGAAGAGAGTATTGTTGGATTAAACATCGTTGAATTTGTAAACAAGGTTGTGAACAAGGACAATGATCTGATTGTTCTAGCTTCTGCAGAGGCATTATTTACTGGTGATCATAACTACTACTTGGACACTGGTACTAGATACCTTATTGAAGATAATATTATAAGTTCTCTTAAAATTGCAGGATACCGAGTGGGAGAAAGAGATCCTGATATTATGTGGCATTTGTCACGAGAATCAAAAGAAAAATATAATCTATACAATTTACAATATAAGGGTTCCGATGCAAATAAATCAGAAGAAGCTAAAGCACCAGAGGGTGCAACAATTAATAATTACTATTATGGGAATGTAGATTCTAATACTTTATCAAAAAGTGATGCGAGTTTGTCAGAGGAAGAGAGTGGAAAATTAGTTTTGACCGACCTTACGGCAGCGGATAAAATACTAACTTACAGAGTGCTTGAATGTGGGGTTATTTACAAAAATAGTTCTTCGGATAATAACAAAATACTTCGTTTAGCCAGGACTAGATTACACTGTAGATTAGAAAATGCAAAAACTGGTGAAATTTTAAATGCTGGTTTGGTCGAAAAAGAAATAAAGGATATTATTCCTAAATCAAAAATGAAAGAACTTAAAAATATTCATTATAAGTTTTATGATCATACATTGCCAAATATTAAATCACAAGACAAGTTACGGGATGTGGTTATATCGAGCAATCAAAAGCAACTCACAGTTAATCAAAATGTAGGTCAAAAAGAATCTACAATGTGGATAAGTGCTGGGGTTGCTGTAGGAGGTTTCTTGTTATTAGTAGGAAGTTTGTAATTTTTAACAATATTGAAAGAAGAAAAGTGAAAATCTTTTCTTCTTTCAACTTTATAAACTTTCTACTTTGCCGTCAATGATACCATCATTTTTCGTCTGACATAGGCAAAGACTTCTAGTAGTGGTAAATCTTTAGGACAGACATCGTCGCAACCCATCATACCAATACAACCAAATACTCCTTCATCAGTAGATACAAGCTCAAACCATTCTTCTTGTGTTCGTTTATCTCTTGGGTCAATCATAAATCTGCCAATGCGATTTAGCCCAGTTGCGCCAAGAAAATCAGTATAAACCTGTGCAGTAGCACAACCGGCTAGACAACACCCACATTCAATACAGCGTTCATTTTCATAAATATCGTTGGCAATTTTATTATCCATCCGTTCTTCTTCTGCGGTTGGGTCAAATTCTTTTTCTGTATGAATCCAAGATTCTACGGATTGTGCCATTTCTCTAAACCAAATTCCTGTATCAACAGATAAATCTCCCAACATTTTGAAAAATGGCAATGGGTGTAATTCAATTACATCCGGTAAATCTTTGGTGAGGGTTCTGCACGCCAAAGTTGGGCGACCATTAATTGTCATCCCGCAACTTCCACAGATTCCTGCACGGCATACGAAATCGAACATCAATGTTGGATCAAGCTCATCTTTAATCCTATACAAAGCACTGTAAAGATTGAGTCTAGGTGTTTCGTCTAATTTATATTCCTGCATTTTAGGAACAGAATTCTCATCAAAAGGATTATATCTAAATATTTTGAATGTTAGTGTTCGAGCCATTGTTTTCTCCATTTTATATTTATGATTCTTTCCAAAGTTCTTTAGGCAATTTTTCTCCAATTTTCTCTAAAGTATCGAGTTTGCCAGATTCTTTTTGCAGCTTGTCAACAATTTTGTTATACTCATCAAGAGATTTATCCATTTTAACCATTTGACCACCTCCATAACCTCTGTCGCCAGGAGGTAGATCTAACAATCCAACTGGTTCATAAGTAAGTGTTGGTTCGTCTGCGCCTTCAGGCCATCGAGCTAAAGTTCTATTTAGCCAATTTTCGTCATCTCTAGCAGGATAATCTTCTCGAGTATGTGCTCCGCGACTTTCCGTTCTATCTAATGCACCTTTAGCAATTGTCAATGCAAGTTTTACCATTCCAGGGAGCTTGATGGCTTCTGTAAGTTCTGGATTTCTACCAGCTGTTTTTGTTACAACTTTTACATTTATTGCTCTTTTGTATAATGTTTTTAGGTCATCAACTGCTTTTTTAAGTCCGTCGCCTGTTCTGAATATCCCGACATAGTTTGATAGAATCTCAGCCATTTCATTGCGGATTTGAATTACTGTATCTTTCCCTTCATTATTGTAAAACTGCGTGATTTTATCCTCTTGGATTTTTCTAAACTTTTCGCCCAAACTCGATGATATTTTCAATTCAGTTCCTTTGGTAAATTCAGAAACTGCTTCCCCTACAACCATTCCGGCAACAATAGTTTCTGCCAACGAATTTCCACCCAAGCGATTAAATCCGTGCATATCCCAACACGCAGCTTCACCTGCAGAAAACAACCCTTCCATATTGTATGAGTGTCCGTCTTTGTTTACACGAATTCCGCCCATTGAATAATGTTGAGTTGGTCGAACTGGAACTAGTTCAGTAATCGGATTTACACCAATGAAATACATACAAATATCATATACTTCTCGAAGTTTTGTTTTAAGATGTTTTTCTCCTAAATGTCGTAAGTCCAACCAAAGGTGGTCACCGTAAGGAGATTTAACACCTTTTCCTTTTAGCATATGTTCTTTCATCCTTCTAGAAACAACATCACGGGAAGCCAATTCTTGTTTTTCGGGTTCATAATCCGGCATAAATCTATATTCATCAACATCGAGTAATAATCCACCATCACCTCTGCATCCTTCAGTTACCAAAATATCTGTTGGCACAATTCCTGTTGGGTGAAATTGAACTGCTTCCATATTTCCTAGTGGAATTTCTCCTGTGTCAAGTGCAATTGAAACTCCTGTGCCCTCGTTAATAACAGCATTTGTTGATGCTCCATAAATCCGACCATAACCACCTGTAGCAATTACTGTTGATTTCGCATAATAGATGTTTAACGAGCCCTCTTTCAAGCTTCTTACAATTGCGCCGTAGCAACGGTTGTTTTCGTGGATTAAAGAAATTGCTTCCATTCTATCGTGGACAGTAATCCCATATTGAGAAACGAGATTATCCATAGCATATAAAACTGTATGTCCGGTTCCATCAGCTGTATAGCATGTTCTCCATTTAGCAGTTCCGCCAAAATCTCGAGCAGTGATTAATCCTTCATTCTCTTTTGGTTCTTCGAGTGTAACTTTTTTTCCTTTAATAAAATAATCTGTTGGCCCACCAACTACACGATTCCAGGGAACGCCATAGTGAGCCATTTCTCGCATTGCTATCGGAGCATTGTCTGCAAAAATCCTTGCAACTTCTTGGTCTGCACCCCAGTCTGAACCTTTAACAGTATCAAGCCAATGAACAGTTGGATTATCTCCTGCACCTTTGTTAGAATTTCCTAGAGAAGCTTGCATTCCTCCTTGTGCCGCGGATGAATGTGAACGCCTTGGTGGAACAAGCGATAATAAAGTAACATCTAAACCATTTTTAGCAGATTCAACCGCAACTCTTTCTCCGGCAAGTCCTGCTCCAATTATTAAAACATCAGTAGTGAAAACTTGTCCCATTATACTGCTCCTCCAAATAATTCACCGAAGAGTCCGTGAAAAAACGGAACCCCAGCCAACGCCATAACTCCTGCGATGTTCAAAAGTAAATAAAACCAAAATATAAGCGATGAAATTACAAACGCTTTTTTGCGAGTAAACCAAGTATCCGCAAACCATTTAACTGCCAAACGATACAGCCCAACAGATAAATGTAGCACAACAGAAATTCCTAAAACCAGATACAGAATCCACAGACCACTTTCCACGCGTCCGTGAGCAACCTCGCCGGTCAACCCATATTCTTTAATAAATCCCATAAATTCATATTTTGAAAAAATATTCCATAACACTAAAAACAAGTGGAATGAGCCAAGTGCCAGAATTATCATTCCTGTGCGAACTTGCCAAATCCACAATTCAGTGACGAGATGTTTTTTTAGTGCTGTATAATCTTTAGGATTTTGGTTCCATTTCTGTGTTGAATTTTTCAAATTTTTGCCAAGCTCAAGCATCCGTTTTCTATCTTCGAGCTTCCCCGGGATTTTTCTGGACGCCGTTATAAAATGGATGAAAAATAGAATTGTAACAACAAAAATTGCAACCTGTGCTATGGGCAATGTATGTTCCATAAAATAAGCAACTGCGCCATAGGTTTCATCGCCAAATAACATTGTGCTTTCGAGCACAAAATGCCCAAGGATAAATCCAGCAAGTATAAGTCCCGTTACACCGCTAAACAACTCAAGCCATAGCGATTTTTTGGCTTTCTTTTTTGCTAATCCTGCAGCATCTCCTTTGCGGATTGACTGTGGATATAGTTCGGTTTTTATTTTACTCATAAAATCTCCGTAGTTTGATTAAATTGGTAATTTCCTGTTAATTCGAATTTTATTTAAAACGGAATATCGTCGTCTGAAAATCCACCGTCGGATTCTACTGGTTGAGGAGCTTGTTTATAGCCAGATTCTGGAGCATCAGTCATTATTCCGGGACCAAATTCTTTGATTGCAAGTTTAGTTAATTTTTCCCTTAATTCTCTTTCTGCCATGACTGTGTCAAAATATTCATCTTCTTTGTTTTTTTGACTGGGGAATCCTACAAATAATCCGTTAATTCCTTCAATAAGTTTGAATCCTTTTATGATAAAACCATCTTCGGTTTTGAGGTCAAAGAAAGCTCTGATTTTTCCCCAGTTTCCTTTGTTCATTCTTTCAATTGTCAATGTTCTAATTCCTTATATTAAAATGTGCTCAAAATTTACTGTGAAGTAGGCAAGTTAACCAATATCGGATTACTATTTTTGTACCACGAATAGACATCACAAGATTTGTGGGAGTAATTTGAATGATTTAAAGTTTGTGGTTGTAGCCGAAATTGGGCATATAAATAAAAGGAATAATAAGCTAAGTTAAACTCTTTCTGTTGCCCTACTCCAGAAATCACCTGTTCTCACATTCTCCATAAAAAGGTCTTACATTTCTTATTAATTCTGAAATTAATATATAATCATTCGTAAATTTACCCCCGTTTTTCTAGAACATTTATTCGTATTATGTTTATGCTACTAAAATTAGCTGGGAGGGGATTGTCTTGGTAAAAATAGAAAATCTGGTAAAGCACTACGGGAGCGTAAGGGCTGTCCAGGGAATTAATTTTGAAGTAAAAGATGGAGAAATCCTTGGATTTCTCGGCGCTAATGGTGCTGGAAAATCTACCACTCTAAAAGTGATGACAGGATTTTTATCACCAACAGCTGGAAATGTTCATTTTGATGACAAAAATATTTTGGAACATTCTCTAGAAATTAGAAAAGAAGTTGGATATTTGCCTGAAAATAATCCACTTTATCTCGAAATGAAAGTCTATGACTTTTTAGAATTCATCGCGAAAGTTCGGGGGATTGAAGGCAAAGCATTCAAAAGTGCTTTAGGTAGAGTCATTGAACAATGCGGTTTAAAGGGCATAATCCACAAACAAATCATTGAATGCTCCAAAGGGTATAAGCAACGGGTTGGTTTAGCAATGGCAATGATTCACGACCCAAAAGTACTGATTTTAGATGAACCAGTTTCTGGGCTTGACCCAAACCAAATTGTTGAAATCCGTGAGCTTATCAAAAAAGTTGGAGAAGAAAAAACAGTTATTATTTCAAGCCATATTTTACAAGAAATTGAAGCTACTGTTGACAGAATAATAATAATTCACGAAGGACAATTGGTCGCCGATGGAACACATCAAGAGCTGATGCATAATTTCCACGGAAAGGCACAATTGACAATCGAAGCAAAAAATGCTACAGACGACAGCATTATGCAACTCAAAGAAAAAGAAAGCGGAATTCATATTGCAAATGTTTCTACCATTAAGGACAAGCGAGTTATTTCTTTGGAATTTGACAAGAAAATCGATCCGCGAGAAATGGTATTTAATCACGCAGTGGCAGAAAAGTGGACTTTGCTAGAAATGACTACTCATAAAGTTCAACTGGAAGATGTATTTAGAACTTTAACAATTGAAGGAGGTGGAAATGCGTAATATAAAAGGTATTTTTATTCGTGAATTAAAATCGTATTTCAACAGTCCAATGGCGTATATCTTTTTGGTTATTTTTGCATTAATCAATGGATATTTTTTCACAAATACTTTTTTCTTGATAAATCAATCTGATATGCGCGCATTGTTTAGCATAATACCTTTGGTTTATCTGTTCTTTATTCCAGCTATAGCTATGGGCGTGATTGCAAAGGAAAAAAATCAAGGAACTATTGAAGTAATTTCTACTCTTCCCATCAAGGATCACGAATTTGTTTTAGGTAAGTATTTTGCAGTTCTTTCTCTAATTTCAATTGGATTACTTTTCACTCTAATTCACTTTTTCACTTTAATTGGAGTTGGTACAAATATCGATTACGGTGCTGCAATTTGTGGGTATCTCGGATTATTACTTGTCGGTGGATTTTATGCGGCAATCGGAACTTTTGCAAGTAGCATTTCAGAGAATCAGGTTGTTGGATTCATTGTTGGAATTGCAATTATAATTATTTTCTTTTTAATGGATAAATTACTGATTTTTGTGCCTGTTTCATTGAGCGGAATTATTCAATATATGAGTGTGGACTTTCATTTTTCCAATATTTCAAGAGGTGTGATTGATTCTAGAAATTTAGTTTATTTTGGATCAATGATTGCTTTTTTCTTGATGATGACAGTTAGAATTCTTGATATGAGAAAGTGGAGGTAAGTAGCAATGACAATTACAAATAAAAAATCATTTCTTCTATATTTTGTGATAATTATATTTTCTATCGTTGTGGTGAATGTTCTATTTAGAAATATATTTTTTCGTTTAGACTTAACAGCTAATAAAATGTATTCTTTGTCTGATTCTAGCAAACTTGTTGTAGATAAAATTGACGATTTGTTAACATTAAAAGTATATTTTTCAGATGATTTACCAGACAAATATGGTAATAATCGTAGATATCTGCAAGATATTTTGGAGGAATACGAGGCGTTTTCTCATGGCAATATTCACTTTGAATTTTATAAACCCGAAGACAGTGAAAATCTTGCATCTGAAGCACAAAAATATGGTATTCAGCCCGTACAACTTCAGGTGGTAGAAAATGATAAATTGGAGATCAAAAAGGTTTATATGGGAATGGTTTTTATTTATGAAGATCAACGAGAAATTATTCCTGTAATTCAAACTACAACTGGGCTAGAATATGATATTACAACCAAAATAAAGAAATTGGTTGATACTCAAAAGAGAACTTTAGCTGTTGCGAAGTTTGAAGGTCAGGTGATGACTAATGACAACATTACACAACTACTTCGTCAATCGTATAATGTAAAAGATATCAAACTTGATACAGAAATTCCTAATGACATATCTTTGTTGCTGGTTAATGGTGTTGAGGATTCTGTTTCAGAAAATGAAATTAGTAATCTGAAACAATTTGTAGCAAAAGGAGGAAATCTTTTTGTAACTCAAAGCAAAATTAAAGCTGATCTGCAAACACTGCGAGGAAGTGTAATTCAATCAAATTTCTTTGATGTGTTGGGAGAATTTGGGTTAGCAATTGACGAAAATGTAATTCTTGATAAACAATGTGGACAAGTAACTGTTAGTCAAAATGTTGGAATTTTTAGAATGAATTCAGCGGTTGATTATCCATTTTTCCCGCTGATTCAGAATTTTGGTGATCATCTAATTGTTGATGGGTTGGAACAAATCAGAATACTATTCCCTAGTTCAATCGTAATTGATAATTCAATTATTGCAGATTCTGTAAATGATGTTATAGATGCAAACATAACACCTTTGTTTTATACATCTGATAAATCTGCAACTATGTCTGGCTATTATAATTTAAGTTATGAGCCGAAGACCAATCCTGTAATACAAAACTTAAATGAAAAAGGAAAAGCAGTCGCAGTTTTAGCAGCTGTTGAAACTTCAACATCTACTTGGTTAAGCCAAATTGTTTTGGTTGCTGACAGTAAATTTTTATCTGATGATGGAGGTGGGTCAATTCAGGAAAATTCAGTTTTTGTAATGAATACTGTAGATTATTTAATGGGCGATAGTGACTTAATTGCATTGCGATCTCGTGAAATTACCACTCGTCCGTTAGAGGCAATTGATGATGAATTAAAATCAAAATTGAAATGGATGAATATATTGCTCCCATCACTTTTAATTATCAGCTTAGGATTTTTTATATTGAGAAAAGAATCTAATAGGGCAAAAATATTAGGAGAAATTTATGAACAAAAATAAAACATTCTTAATTGTAATAGTAGTGTTGGTTGGTGCATTTTTTCTAAATCGCTACACTCAGGCTAAACATGAATCGTCATCTTCGCTGATTTTTAGCGGCGATACTGGCCAAATTCAGAAAGTTTTAATTCAAAAAGAGGATGATGCTATACAACTGGAGTTTGCCGATAGTAGCTGGTCAATTGCTGGCAACGATTCTCTAATTGTTAGAGAAAACCGAATTACAGATTTGTTTGATATAGTACTAACAACTGAAAAAAGCACTAAGGTTTCTGAAAATCCAAAAAAATGGTACAAGTTTTCAGTAGATGATTCTTTAGGAACTCATGTTGCTTTAATTAGCAAAACAGATGAAACTTTAGGATATTATGTTTTTGGTAGATCAAAAACAGATTGGAGTCATAATTATGTGCGGATGAGACAATCTCCAGAAGTATATCTTACAAATTCATCAATAATTCATCATCTTGGCACAACGGAATCTTTTTGGGGTAAAGAACCACCGACTCCTGAAGTATCAGATTCTTTAGAAATAAATGACGATAACTTTTAAACAGATTAAACTGATATTAACGAATAATATATAGGGAGATTTATGATTATTTTAATTCCACCAAGTGAAGGCAAACACAGAATAAAAAAACCACAAGAGATTCGTTTTGAGGATACAAATTTCAGATTTACTAAAGAAGTAAATCAAGTTATCAGATTACTGAGCTTGATGGATGAAGAGGATTTGCGATCCGTTTACGGAACATCAAAAGATAAGGCACTGAAATTTCATCGACAAAACCAAGACGCTATGCATAGCCGGTGTTGGTACGCAATCGAGAGATATACGGGAGTTGTTTACGAACATCTTGATTGGTTAACTCTAAATGATTCAGCGCAGGATTATATGGAGAAATATGTTCAAATTATAAGTGGGTTGTTTGGTTTAGTAACACCTAAAACACTAATCCCAGATTATAAATTAAAAATGAATTTACTTTCTTTACAATATCATTGGAAGCCAATTCTAACAGAAGCGTTGAAAAATGAGGATTTGATAATCGATTTATTGCCACAAGTTCACAGAAGAGCTTATCAATCTAGCGACAATGTAAAAGAAATTGAATTTTTAGTTATGGCCAAGGGGAAGAAAACTGCTGCTGGGCATTACGGGAAGGCCGTTAAAGGAAAGTTTATACGATATATGGCTGAAAATAATGTAACAAAATTAGATGATTTTGAAGGATTTGATTATGGCGGATTCCAATGGGATGGAAACGCATTCGTCAAGCAAGGAGATTAAACTATAACTACTAAAATGAGAAAGGGCTGATATGATTCAGTCCTTTTTTATTTAAATATTAATTCTATGCGTGCTTAAACATACTATATCGTTGTAACTTTCGACAATAGATTATATTTTATTTGGATTAATTACTTCGGAGAAATTATGAACATTCAATGGAAATCAGAAAAAACATTTACAGACATTAAGTATGAAACCGGGTTGGAAGATTCTAAAGGAATTGCAAAAATTACAATAAACAGACCGGAAGTTAGAAATGCTTTTCGACCTCAAACTGTTTTCGAGTTAAAAGAAGCATTTGAGCTTGCTAGAGAAAATCAAAATGTTGGTGTTGTTATTTTAACAGGAGAAGGTGAACACGCATTCTGCTCTGGGGGTGATCAAAAAATACGCGGAGATGCGGGTTATATTGGTGAAGATAGCGTCCCGCGATTAAATATTCTTGATGTTCAACGACAAATTAGAACAATCCCAAAACCTGTAATCGCAATGGTTGCCGGTTATGCTGTTGGTGGTGGCCATGTTCTTCATATGATGTGTGATTTAACCATAGCTTCAGAAAACGCACAATTTGGGCAAACAGGTCCTAAAGTCGGCTCATTTGACGGTGGTTGGGGTTCTTCTTATATGGCTCGTATTATTGGACAAAAGAGAGCTAGAGAAATTTGGTTCTTATGTAGATTTTACGATGCCAAAAAGGCATTGGATTGGGGATTAATTAATGCAGTTGTTCCTTATGAAAAACTTGAAGCAGAAACTGTTCAATGGTCGCAGGAAATTTTAGAAAAATCTCCAATGGCAATTCGGGTACTCAAAGCTGCAATGAATGCTGATTGTGATGGACAAGCCGGGCTTCAACAGCTTGCAGGTGATGCAACACTTCTGTTTTATATGACAGAAGAAGCACAAGAAGGACGCGATGCTTTCAAAGAAAAGCGAAAACCGGATTTTGATAAATTTCCACGATTGCCGTAACCGCTAATTATCACGAATGAACACGAAAGTAAAACAAAGCGTAAATGTTTGTGACTATTTAGCTGATATTTTGGTTGAAAATAAAATATTTATTCTATATCGTGTTAATTGGTGGTAAAACAATGAATAATTCTTGGTTAATTGCTATTCGTCCCAAGACCCTTCCGGCAGCAATTTCGCCGGTTTTGGTTGGAATTGCTTTAGCGTATCATGACAACGAGTTTCATCTTTTGGTAGCCATTGCCACACTATTTGCTGCAGTTCTATTACAAATTGGTTCTAATCTAGCGAATGATGTATTTGATTTTCTAAAAGGAGCAGACACAGAAAATCGGCTTGGTCCAAAACGAGTTACACAATCGGGCTTACTTACTCCATCACAAGTCAAAAATGGAATGGTTGTTACTTTTGTATTGGCTCTGTTCATCGGTTGCTATCTTGCATTTATCGGTGGATTGTCAATTGTAATTATCGGAATTGCATCTATTATAGCTGGAGTTATTTATACAGGAGGCCCGTATCCTCTTGGATATCACGGATGGGGAGATGTTTTCGTTTTTTTGTTCTTCGGAATTATTGCTGTACCCGGGACTTATTATTTACAAACTGGAATTATTTCTGCCGAATCCATTTTGCTTGGAATTGCAATTGGGGCAATTTCTACAGCGATTTTGGTTGTTAATAATCTACGCGATATTAAGACGGATTCTAAGGCAGGGAAAAAAACTTTAGCTGTTAGATTCGGAACATTATTTGTAAAAATAGAATATATTTTACTTCTAGTAATTGCATATCTTATACCAACAATTTTAGCGCTAAAGTGGAACCAACTTTCGCTGTTTTTGCCGATATTTTCAATTCCGCTTGCAGTTAGATTAGCCATTCGGTTATCGACTGAAAGTGGCAAATTTCTAAATGAAGTTCTTGTTCAAACAGCAAAATTATTGTTTATTTTTGCACTCTTGCTGACTTTTGGAATTTTGCTATGATAATCAAAAATATTGATATTTATCCGTATTCAATTCCACTCATTTCTCCTTTGATTACAGCAGGAGAAACATTCTTACGCCGAGAAGGGTTTATTATATCTTTGAGAACAAATGAGTTTGTTGGTTATGGAGAAATTGCTCCATTGCCGGGATTCAGTAGCGAAACCAAACAACATTGTTTGGATGCCATTGAGAAAATCCAAAATAGCATCTCTCAAACAGAAATAGATTTTACAATTAATGAACTTTTTGAAATTGTTGATAATCACTCAAACAATATCCCATCTGTCAAATTCGGATTTGAAACAGCTGTTTTAGATATTGCGTCACAAATGTCCGAAATATTCTTAGCTCAATATCTTAATCCTAATGCACGAAACAAAATAAAAGTTAACGCTTTATTTGGTTCTTCAGAAATTTGGGACAACCCAACAGTTAAAATTAAAATTGGAATAAAGCCAATTGAAGATGAGCTAGAACTTTTGCAAATGGCAAAAATGAAATTCGGAGAACAAACTTCATTTCGGCTAGATGCGAATGGTTCAATGGATTTTCAGACTGCTGTAAAGTTTTGTAATGATATTCAATATTTCAATATAGATTATTTAGAGCAACCACTCCCAAGAAAAGATTTGGATGGGCTAGCTGAACTTCGACAACAAACGGATATTCAAATTGCAGTTGATGAATCTCTTACAACTCTGAATTCTGCACAAAATATTATTGATAAAAATTCAGCAGATGTTTTTGTGATTAAACCAATGGTTTCAGGTGGTTTTCGTGAATCTCAGAAAATAATTGATATAGCAAAACAACATAAAATCCGAACAGTTATTACTTCATCTTTGGAAACTGCAATTGGAAGAACTGCGATTTGTCATTTGATTGTAGCTAATGAGATTACAGAAGCCTGCGGACTTGATACCGGACATTTGTTGTCCAGAGACATTGCTGAATTTCCTAAAATCAACAATGGAGAACTTTATTTATCAAACTCGCCCGGGCTTGGAATCAAACACATCAATATCAACAATGAATTTTAATTGGTTAGAACAATTAGTTTATAAAAATCCACATTCGATTTTTCTCCGAGTTGATGAAAAAAAGATTACATTTTTAGAAATTTATGAATCTGCTAATGACTATGTTAGATTGCTAACATCACTTGGAATTACTAAAAATTCTAAAGTTGCGGTATATCTTGATGAACCAATTGAGATTATAAAAACTTTTCTTGCGTGTATGAATATTGGGGCAATTTTTACACCAATAAAATCGCAATTGAAAAACCGTGAACTAGAGATTGCTTTGAAACACCTCTGCCCAGATTTAATAATTACCAACAGAAAGTTAACCAAAAATATTCAACGCTTTGATTTTATAACCTGTCTAATTGATGAGTTGCAAAATGTTCAAAGCACCACAACGAAAAATATCAAAATTAATGAAAATGATGTTTGTGCTATTTTATTTACATCGGGGACATCCGGTAAACCCAAAGCAGTACAACTTACTTACTCAAATTTTCTATCAAACGCAGAAATGTGGAATGATGTTCTGAATTTTTCTGATGATGACAATTATTTGAATTGTATGCCGTTAGACCATATCGGCGGAATTTCCATAATATTCAGAGCATTGATTTATGGTTTTTCTGTAACTCTCGCAAATAGATTTAACGCACAAAATATTAGTCGATTAATTGACCAGAAAAATATATCGTTGATTTCATTGGTCCCGACGATGTTGCAGAAAATAGTTGATAATAGAGGTGATAGGACATTCCCAAAAGAGCTTCGCACAATTTTATTAGGAGGAGGATTGGCATCTGAAAAGTTGCTAAAATTCTGCATTAAGCACAATCTTCCAATTTATAAAACTTATGGAATGACGGAGACCGCTTCAGGTGTAGCCGGATTTTATTTGAACGACTATCCGGAGAAAATTTCTTCGGTTGGAACGCCCTTCAATAATACAATAATCAACATTGCAAATGATGAAATTGTAATTTCTTCTCCATCAGTGATGAAATGTTATTTGAATCAGCCTGACTCCAAAGGCGTTCATTGCTCTGGTGATTTAGGAAAATTTGATGAGGATGGATTTCTTTATTTAGATATTCGACGAAACGATTTGATAGTAACCGGTGGTGAAAATGTAAATCCTAGTGAAGTTGAAGATGTGATAAATTCTCATCCTAAAATCAAATCTTCTAAAGTTGTTGGAATTAAAGATGATAAGTGGGGGCAAAAAGTAATTGCGTATGTAGTTATGGGTTCTGTGGACTTGGCTCTGGGAACTTGGTTAGTAGATTGGTGTAAAGAACGATTATCAAATTATAAAGTCCCTAAAGAATTTATTGAAGTTGACAAGTCACAGGACTAAAAACTATCAATATTTATGTTCTAGAAAAGTATCGTAATGGTTTTATATTTCAACTATCTGCTTCATAGATTGTGTGAGAGAATGCTATAGCTTGAAATATGTCTTTAGTTTTTTCTGTGTTTTAGTTATTCCTCATCAGTCGTGATTGTTTTAACAATTACTTTTATTTTATCTTCGCCGTCTTCAGCATTAATTTCAATATCAATATTTTTCAGTTCATCTTTTATTATTTCCAAAACATCCTCGGGCAAGTCTATACCTTTTAGATGTTCAGAAATATCAAATTCTTTGCCATCAACATTAAACATCATCATATCGTGATGGCCTCCCATTTTCCCACATTTTTCATGTGAACCGTGCTTGCCTCCGTGGAATTTTTTAGGACCACATCCGTCTCCAGATAAAACTCTAAAAGTGAATGATAATAATAATATTGTCAATGCAAAGAAAAACGATGCTTTTGCGATTTGTGTGATTTTTTCCATTTTATTTTTCTCCTTTTTGTGTTAATAAAATTCTTTTCATCTCTTTTGGCAATGATGCTGACTTAAAACTAGCATCAACAAATACATGTTTTGTAATTCCTTTAACTCGTAGTGTTTCATCTTCGCCAAAAATTTTGTATGCAATTGTATAGGAGCGAGTTTCTATATCTAGTATTTCTAATGAGATTATAACTGTCTCGCCCAATTTTATGGATTTCTTATAATCTGCTTCTGTGTGGACAACTGGCAGAGCCGTTCCTTTTTCCAGAAACATTTTATGTAAATCGAGATTAATTTTTGCCATAAAGTCTTCATAAGCAATATGAAATAATTCAAAAGCTCGTGCAAAAAACATTACCCCCGCGGCGTCGACTTCACTAAACCCTACTTTTTTATTAAACTTATACATTACATAATTCCTTGTAACTATTCTTTTAGTACAATAAATTACAAATTTCCGACAAATCTGTTATAATTTGCAATTTCAAGTATCTTAAATTTACAACAAGATGGATAAAAGAATACTGATACTCAGGCAAGATATTGACAATATAGACGAAAAAATATTGTCATTATTAAAAGAGAGAATGAAAATCTCAAGAAAAGTTGGGGAATTAAAATCCAAACTAGATGTGCCCATTGAAGATTCTAATCGTGAAAAAACAATAATTGAACGCTTAACCCATCACGCAAAAGGTACTCTTTCAGAAGAACAGCTAATCAGAATTTTTACCGCAGTTTTTAAATCATCAAAGCAGGTTCAACAATAATGTCACATTCTCATTCACACGGACATCACCACCATCATAATCACAAAAATGTTCATAGAACTCGTTTGTGGTGGGCGTTTTGGATTAACTTCTGTTTTCTAATAATTGAAGTTTTGGGCGGTATTTATACAAACAGTTTGGCGCTACTCTCGGATGCTGGGCATATGCTAACTGATGTTGGAGCACTTGGGCTAGCAATAATCGTTTCTAAGTTGGCTCAACGACCTCGTGACGAAAAACGAACTTTTGGCTATATGCGCGCAGAAATCATCGGTGCATTTATAAACGGTGCAACTTTAGTTGCAATTTGTGGTTTTATCCTCTTTGAATCATTTGAAAGATTTCGTCATCCACAAGAAATATTAGGAATCCCAATGCTAATTGTTGCAGTTCTTGGATTATTGGCAAATCTCATCAGTGCGTGGATTTTAATGGGTGACCGCAAGAAAAATCTCAATATCGAAGGTGCATTTTTACATATGATTTTTGATGCAATAGGCTCAGTTGGGGCTATTATTTCTGGGCTTGCTATTTGGCTTTGGGATTTCCAATTTATGGACATTATCGCGAGTGTTATGATTGTTGTTCTTATTCTTATAGGGACGAAAACTCTACTCAAACAAAGCATTAACATTTTAATGAATGCCGCACCAGAGCATATTGATTTTCACAAAGTCAAAAATGTTTTACTAAATATGGAACACATCACAGAAATCCACGATTTACACATTTGGACGATTACCGAAGGGCAACCTGCTTTAAGTGTCCATATCAAAGTTTCTGATCATTGCCACAACACTCATCATTGGTCGGAATGTTTAAAAAGTGCACAACAAATATTAGATGAACAATTTGGCATAAAACACTGCACAATACAAATTGAACCGGAAAATTTTGAGGAACTAAACCATCATTGCGATGAAATTGTATAAAAATTAGAAATAGGAGGAATAATGAATATTCTTGTAATTAATGGACCTAATCTGAATTTATTGGGCGAACGAGAGCCCGAAATATACGGAGATGAAACTCTTGAAGAGTTGATGACTTGGTTAGAAACAACCTCAGAAGCTTCTGGGCATGCCTTTAAATTTTACCAATCCAACCACGAAGGTGAAATTATAGATTCGATTCACGATGAACGGCATTGGGCACAGGGAATTATTATTAATCCGGGAGCATTTACTCATTATTCGTATGCTATTCGGGACGCATTATCTGCTGTTAATATTCCTGCTGTGGATGTTCATCTTACCAACATCCATCATCGTGAAGATTTTCGACAACTATCTGTAATTTCTCCCGTTTGTATAGGACAAGTAACCGGTCTTGGTAAAAATAGTTATTTGGAAGGTTTAAAATTATTGTTGCAGAATTTAGGATAAGAAGTATGAAAAGCTGTTGGATGCTTATTAAAAATCCTCCGTTATAATAGTGTAAACAAGGTCTATCAAAATATTTTGATAAAGATATATTTTCGTTGATAAGAACAAATTCATAGTGTAAATTAAAATGTGGATGTTTTATGTAAATATAACGACTTGTTGATTCAAAAAAGATACAGTTCAAATACAATAAAAACATATTGTAATTATTTTAAAGCTTTTGTAACATATTTTGAGTCTAAAAATATAGATGATGTATCTACAAATCAAATAAACTCATATATTTTAGAATTGATAAAACTTAAAGATATTTCAATCAGTCAACAGAATCAACGAATTAATGCTATTAAATTTTATTATGAAAAAGTACTTGGTAGAGAAAAGCAGTGTTATTCTCTTCTACGACCCAAAAAAGAACAAACTTTACCAAAAGTATTGTCAAAACAAGAAATCACCAAAATACTTTCTGTGACAAAAAATATAAAACATCGGATGATTATTTCTATTCTATATAGCGGTGGTTTGCGTAAATCTGAATTGATTAACTTAAAAATAGATGATATTCAGTCTGACAGAGGACTGCTTCGTATTAATGGAAGTAAAGGTAAAAAGGACAGATTTACAATTTTATCTGAACCTCTTCTCAAACAACTAAGAGAATATTATATTCAATATAGACCGACATTATATTTGTTTGAAGGACAATCAGGTGGAAGATATAGTGCCGAAAGTGTTTCTAAATTACTGCACAAAGCAACAGGCATTGCTCGATTAAACAAGCGAGTTACACCACATATGTTACGTCATAGTTTTGCAACACATTTGCTTGAACAAGGTACTGATTTACGTTATATTCAGGAACTGTTAGGACATAGTAGTAGTAAAACAACAGAGATTTACACTCATGTTTCTAAGAAAAACTTCCAGAATATTACTAGCCCAATTGATGATATATTGGAGAGTAAATGACAAAACATACATATATACCACCAATCCAGAGAAATAAACGCACCTTTGTTTCGACAATGGATATTGTGAAAATAAATGTAATTGGTTTAGCCATAAGTTGTGCTTCATTAAAAAAAACTCCGAAATTAAATGGAAATCTTTAGACAAATAACTGCTAATAATATTGAATTAAAGGACTATCCTTTTCTTAAAGAATTAGCAATGGAAGCCTATTTAATGGAGAATGAAGATATATTAAAATTAGACACCGATAATTTTGCAGAAATAACAGTTTTAGATGCCGAAATTGCACTTAAAAGCGGTAGAAAAACTTCAAACAGAGATGGAAGAATAGATATACTTGCAAAATATGGAGTTGATTACCTTGCTATTGTAGAGTTAAAAGTAAATGAAATTAATGAAGACACATTAATTCAACTAAATGATTATCTAAATGAGAAAGAACAAATTTTAATAAAACATCCAGAATTTTGGACAGAAAATGAAAACCCAAAATGGATTGGTGTATTAGTTGGAACTTCAATTTCTCCAGAATTACAAAGAAAACTTCAAGATGGTTTTGTAACAGAAAGCGGAATCCCAATTGCTGGCTTAATTATAAGAAGATTTAGAAGTAAAAAAGGAGAAATATTTGTTATTACCGATACGTTTTTCAAATATAATTATACAAATCGAGATTTTTCGAAATTTGAATTTAGAGGTATTACATACAACAAAGCTAGACTTGTAAACAAGGTATTAAAAACCATAATCGAATCTAAACCTAACATTACATACGCGGAGCTAGAACGTTTAATACCCCAAAATTTACAGGGAAGTATTGGAGTATTTACAACAAGTGAAAATGCACAAGAAATTTTTGACAGAACTGGACACAAGAGATATTATTTAAAATCAGATGAATTAATAGAACTTTCTGACTCTACGATTGCAACAAGCACACAATGGGGAATAGGAAATATTGAACCGTTTGTAAATCATATAAATGGATTAGAAGGCGATTATAACATTGTGAATAAATAACGAAAGCACAACAAGGTATAAAAATAATAAGGGTTAAGTGCCAAACCTAAAGTTGGTGCAAATTAACAAAGTCCGCCAAATTTACAATTTGACGGTTTAAAGAAAATTAACGGTAAAAATTGTAAATTTGGCTAAGTGCTAAACCGAAAGTAATTGCATTTTAATCCCTTACTATTCTTATACTAAACGTTATGCCCAATGCAAAGAAGAAGCATAGAATGATAAATTTGCTACAAGAAAATATTGAAATGAAAAGCCAACGCACAAATTGCACATTTG